>Ga0214473_10000640_pt1 | contig 48604 bp, 39 predicted proteins | sample RVTome_7_FD_203509 | JGI IMG/M metagenome (GOLD analysis project Ga0214473, IMG submission 203509) | Soil microbial communities from uranium-contaminated site in the Upper Colorado River Basin, Wyoming, United States - RVT98D197 | ecosystem: Environmental > Terrestrial > Soil > Contaminated >...
GTCTTGAGCTTGTCACTCTTTGAAAGAATGCCCATTTTACAAGCACTTGCGGAGGCTAACTCCCAACCTGAAACTATAGACTCCGCTATCCAACTGTCCCTGCTATAATTACGTTGGGACACTATTGACCGGATTTAATAAAGATGTCGTGAATAAAAAGGGGTGGAACTGTCCAACTTGTGGAGTTCCACCCCTTATATTTTGCATTCCGCATGCCGCTGATTTTGCCAGTCTCAGATATTGAGCGTGATGATGTTCCCGGTCAGGGTGGCCGTGTACCTGGTCAGCGAGTTCGGGGCCGGCCCGCGCACCACGTTGCCATTGGTGTCGTAACGCGAACCGTGGCAGGGGCATTCGGCGATGCCGCCGTTGAAAGCGCCCACCTGGCAGCCCTGGTGAGTGCAGGTACGGCTGAGCACGACGATCATGGTTTCCGAGGCGCGGATGATGAAAATGCCGTTGGCGGGCAATCCGGCCAGAGCGCTGGCGTTGAGCGCCACCGCGCCGCCCACCGTGGCCAGGGCCGTGTAAGGAGACTGGGAAATGTCGATCTGTACCTGCGATCCCCCGCCGCCCCCGCCGCCACCCCCGCCACCGTCAGACGAAGGTGGAGATGTGGGAGTCGAAGAGTTACCGCCCCCGCAAGCCCCGATAAGCGCCAGCATCGCCGAACTCGAAGCCAGAACGGTTATCTGCATTGCCGAGTCCGCAAAGAATTCGCGCCGGTTCCGGCTGCCGTTCCAGCCGGTGGTTTGGGTCCGGACCTTACTATCGTCGATTATTCGATCTTTCCGCCTGGCCATACTTTTCCTCCCGCCGGGGAATGTGCCAATAGTTTGGTCGCACTGCTTGCACCGACTTCGGCTGGCCTGGCTGAGAAGTGGGCGACCGTCGAAGTTTAAATAATCTGTGGGGGGCCAGATCTATTGGTTGATAATACAACTCAATCTCAGATGAGTTCCAGTTATTTCCCTTTGCCGAAAACCGAAAGTCTGGGAAACCGGAATGGGCTGGGAACAAGGACAGTTCTGGTAAAGGCCGGGAGAGTCTCAAGACCCGGTAAATGCGGATTCCAGTGAGGCATAAGCCGCGAGGCAGCCGTTTTCCCCGTGGCAGGCCCGGACATCCTCCCGGGCCGGCTCGACCGGAGCTTTGCGTTGGAGGAAGGAGGCGCAGAATTCGCCGGGGTCGACAGTTTCGCCCCGCTCACGAAGCCACATGCAAGCCGCGCTGGCCGCTGAACCCAGGGCCGCTCCGCCGGCTTCCAGTGGAATTACCCTGCGCTTGAATACGGCCGCCACCCGCCTCAGCACTTGCCGGCTGGCGGCCGGCCCGCCGGTGACGAACAGGGTGTCGGCGGGGGCCATGAAGTGCCGCGAGTTGAGGTAGACCGAGGCCAGGGTCGATTCCACGATACCCGCGTAGTCTGCGGCAAAATCGGCGCGGTCGTAGCCCACCCGTTTCGGCTCGAAAGCCGGCGACACCGGGAACGATTCGGCTTCCGCCTGCCAGACAAACAGCCGGCCGCGGTTGCCGCAGGGAGTGGCCGCCAGCGCAGCCTCGGCTGCCGCGTAGTCTTTCTTGGCCTGGCCATAGAGCGAGCGCACGCCGTCCCAGCGCAGAGCGCCATTAGTACGGCAGCCGAAAGTGAACGGCCGGTCGATCGAGTCGTACATGGCATTGGCGTAGCCGGCCAGGTCGAACGTTTCGCCATCGGTTTCGACCATGATCACGAAGCTCGTGCCCAGGCTGAGCAGCGACCCGTTCACCAGGCACTTGGTCTGCGGGTTGTCTCCGGAGCCGATCCCCACCCGGCAGCCGGGGTCCAGTCCCCAGCGCTGGACGAAATAGCCGGCGATCCGGCCGGCCGGAGTGAGGGCGGAGGCGAGCGGGGGGAGTTTGGCTTCGAGGCCGGCGGCACCGCCGGGCAGGTCGCCTGCCACCGCCGCCAGCAGGGAATCCGACCACTGCCGCGCCCGGTAGTCCATCAGCGAGCTGCCGCAGGCGTTGCCCCAGTCGAGGGGGATGTCGAGCTTGCCGGCCAGTACCGCCGGGATCAGCGTGCTGATCTGGTGAATGACCGCTGTGTTCCGGTATTCGGCCGGGTGCTCCAGCGCGGTCCGGCGGATACCGAAAGCACTGAAGCGCAAGGGGGCGTCCGACCCGGTCAGCCGGATGATCGCTTCCTTTCCGCCGACTTTCCGGCGTACCAGCTCGGCTTCGCGGCCGGTGTTGGAGGTGCGCCAGATACGGGCGAAGGGCAGGGCGAGGCTCCCGGCCAGCAGCACGGCCAGCCCGGATTCGATGTTTTTTCCCCGCTGCAGGCTGTCGAACGCGCTCTTGGCTGCCGGCGCAAGCAGAACGTGGCCGTGCTGCTGGCCGGAGACGTTGATCGCGGCGATGTCGCCGGGGGAAAAGCCGAGCCGGCGCAGCTCGCCGGCCAGCTTTTCGAACAGCAGGTCGAGCGAGGCGAAGTACATAACCGCCGGCTGTTTCGCTTCACCCGGTTCCCCGGGCGGCAGGACGTACTGTTCGGTGATGCCGTAGGCGGCCAGGTCAGGTTCGGCGCGGTAATCGACCGAAATTTCACAAACTCGGGCGCGGCTTTCGATGTCGGCTGCCACCGCGGTCACGCTTTGCGTGCTGGAATCGATTCCGAGGACGAGTGGGGGCATGACTGTTCACCTCGGTTTGTAAAGGTGACCGGTCCGGCGGGCAGTCAAGGCTTTTCCGGTCCTCTTTCGGGAAGAAGGTCGAAGAACCAGGTGACTTCCTTGTGCTGGCCGTTCACCGTATCTTCGATGTCGAGATACAAACGATAGTTGCCGGGCACGAGCCCCTGGGTGTCGATGTCGAAATTTTCGGCCACCGCGCCGGAGGCCTGGTCTATGCTGCGGTCGAAGGAGAGAGTGAGGGTGGTAGACCGGTTATGGTCCCAGCGCATGAAGCCTTCCAGGTTGCCGCTGAAACCGTTCTGCTCATCAGGATTTGCGCTGGCGATACTCACGGTCACCAGTTCGCGGTAAGTCCGCTGGCTCTCCGCATTAGTTCCCAGTCCATAGATTTCGTAGAACACCGAGACAGTTTCTCCGATATGGAAAGCCAACGAGGGCCGGGGTAGAATTTCCACTCCCCGGCGCTCGTGCACCGGCTGGTGCGGATCAGGCGGACTGCCGAAAATGATCCCGCTCAGCTCGAGGGTCCCGGCGGGATATTTGTTGAGGTGCAGGCTGCTGCGGATTACCGCCGGCCGCGGGGGGACCGCCATCCGGAGCGCGCTGTAATAGTCGCCCGGCGGGATCACCAGGCGGTTGACCGAAACGATCAGGCTGTCCCGGCCGGTGAACACCCGGCGGGCGGTGGAAAAGTCGGCCGCCATCCGGGTCCAGGTGCTGTCGAACAGCCCCACCGCGGCTTCCACCTTCCCGGCTTCCCTGGCGGCCGAGACGGGCAGCGACTGGTAGAATTCCAGTTCGAGCCGGCCGTCCGGGGCGCGGAATTCGGCGGCGTAGTAATCCTGATAGACCTGTGCGGTTTTCAGCGCCGAGGTCTCCTCGGCCAGGAGCATTTCGGGGTTTGCATCGCCGGTGGGCATGGAAATGAAGTTGCCTGCACCCTCCCGCCCCTCGAAGCGGAACATCGCATTGCCGTAGTGCCAGACCTCGACCGTGCGCGCCCCGCCGTCGCCCTGGCGCTCGATCCGGTCCGGCGGCCCATGACGCAGGTAAAGGACGCCGCGCTGGTCGAGCTCGAGCTGGCGCGGGGCTTCCTGGTCCCGGCTGGGCAGCGGATACGGATAGTCCACCAGCGGCGAAGTCTCGTCGATGTCCCGTTCAAAGGCGGGCGAATGGTTGCGGGAGGTGGGCAGAAGAAAAGCCTTGACTGTGTGGCTGTAATTCTGTTCGGCATCGCGCAGCCTGGTGTAGTGCTCGATCAGCCGCTCGTTACGTTCGGAAATCGGATCGGGGTCGCGGCTTTTCCAGAAGCGCCGGAAGAATTCGGCCTTCTCCGCGGCCGTTTTCGCCAGGTCCATCCGGTCCGCCTCGGACGAAGTCATTATCAGCCGGAGGTCTTGCAACAAAACACTGAAATCGTCGCTGGATACCGAAACCGCCAGGGCGGCGGCGTAGCTGCTGTCGAAGGCGGCGGAGTCGCCCTGGGCCAGGCGGCAGCGGGCGGTGAGCACCAGCCGTTCGACCGGCTTGAACTCCGGGTTTTCCCTGGCGATCCGGTTCAGGTTGTCCAGCGCTCCGCCCAGGTTGCCGTTCTGGAAGCGGTAGAGCGCCCGGTCCAACAGGCGCACCGCACCGGCAGCGCCGGTCGAGTCCAGTTCGGTCTGCTGGCCAACAAGCGCGGAGCCGGAGACAGGCAGACTGTCAACGGCCGTCCCGGAAACTGAAAAAGGCAGGACCAGGGCGAATAGACAGACACGAATGAGGTTCGAACCGGCAGATGACATCTGGAGATTCTTCCTGATCTCGGGTTGCGTTGCGGAAGCACCGGCCACTGAGCCGGAGAAAAATAGCAAAGAGCTTATCATTTGGAAACGAATTTAACGGGGTCCCTGATTATAAACTTTCAATTCAATCAGCGCTGATCCCGAACCGGCACCCCGACCGCGACCGCTCACTACCGGCCGATAGTCCTGCGTATTTCAGCGATTACGAAGTTGCGCAGCTTCTCGACATCTTCGTTGCGGGTGGTGATGAAGAAATCGGCATCGGTGTAGGTGCGGTTGTCCTGGAAGATGCCGTTGAACATCGTCTGCTGGCGGTTTCGGATTTCGTCGCGCAAAGCCTCCCAGCGGCCGGGGTCTTTGTCTTTGACCAGGTTTTCCAGGGTCTTGAGGTAGCGCACGTCGTCGATCCCCTCCCGGGCCGCCTCCACGGCCAGGGAGCGCACCGGTTCGGAGCCATCCACCGAGGGATAGACCGCCACCCAGTCGGCGTCGCTCTGGGCCGGGCCGGCCGCGTCTTCGCCCCAGCCGCCGAAATCGTTCCAGGGGTTGTCGATGTAGTAGTTCCAGCACCAGAACCACATCACTTCGCTTTCGTAATAGGCCGGAATCTGGCCGTAGAGGAAGCGGCTTTTGCCGAAAGACTGGTCTGCGCAGATGTTGTTGTACGTCCAGAACCTTTTGCCGTGTGACCGGGCGAGGCTTTTGATGTATTCGAGGTCCCGGTTGGCCACCAGGATGTCGCAGCTTTTCAGCAAAGGCCCCGGGTCTTTCTCCGGCTGGAAGAACACCCCGTAGACCGGGATTTCCGGGAAATTCTTCTTGACCAGGTGGTACTTGTAGGGGTGGTATTCGATGATGTGCTTGGTGGGTTCATCGTGGATCAAGAGCGCCAGCTCGGGCCAGCCGGCCTTTTTGGCGTGGTCGAAGATGATCCGCAGGCCCTCCACCCACAGTCCGTCCCAGCGCGGGTCGGTGAAGTCGGCGATCGTGCACATGCGGCCCTCGAACTGGCGGTTAAGCATCCGCAGCCCGAACGCCTCGGCGAGCCTCATTTCGTAGCGGCCGAGCCAGGAGTTGCCCAGAGAGAGCACCAGCGGCCCACGCATACCAGCTTCCTGCATGCCTTTCACCATGGCATCGTAAGCCGTAAAATCCATGCTGATCCGGCCGTTGTCGTTGGCGATCTTTATTTCGTGCGAGCCCCAGAACCACTGCAGGGCGTCCAGGCCGTAGCGCTTCATGAACTTCCATTCGCCGGGGGCGAACCTGTTCCCGCTCAGGAACGAGCCGAACCGCGGCAGGCCCCGGTCGGTGAGCCGGAAGGGGAGGACTTCCATCTCCAGGGGGACGTCCTGCGACCGGCCGGCGTTGTCTGTCAGACGGAGCGCAGCCCGGTAGACCCCGGCCGGAGTGTTTTCGGGCACGGTCACGGTGACCCAGTAGAGGCGGCTGGTGCCAGCCGTCATCGGGTAAGCCGCGGCCGGACGGACGAAAAGGGGGTAGCGCAGGTAGCTGAAAGTGGGCCAGGTGTGTTCGACCCTGGGCCGGTACTGCACCGGGTGGAAGAGCACGTCCTCGGCCACCACCGCCCGCGCCAGCCACTCGCTTCCGCTCCCGGCGTTCACCGGCCTGGGCGCTGCCGATATGCCGGCCACCGAAGTCCAGGCGTAGACCGCCAGCGCGCCGCTTTCAATTTCGCCCGGCGTGGCGGCCAAGCACAGGCTGCCGAGCATTTCCCGTGGCGCGGGCTTACTGTTAGGCAGCACCTCGTAGTTGCGGTCACGCAGATAGGCGGTCCAGCCGCGGCCGAGGTCACCGGTGGAGGGGATCAGGGTGTCGGCCTGAACCGGGAGGAAGCGTTCCACCGCGCCGTGGTCCCTCAAGGATTTTTCGTAGTCCGCCGGGATGGGCAGGTCGCCGGCCTGGGCGAAAAGTTCGAGGGACAGCAGCAGTAAAAAAGAGACGGTGAAAACTATCCTGGACATAGGGATTTCCTTCGGTAAGAGGTTTTACAGTAAGAGAAATTTAAATTACAGAAATGTCTGGAAAAAATCTCGACTGGAATCCTGTCTTAGAGTCTATCTATTTCTCTGGCAAAGGTTTATTTGTTCTTTTGTCGACAAAAGAACCAAAAGCGTTTCCTTTGTAACCAAAGGAAAACAAAGCTAATCCAGGCTCTGGGTCTTTTCCCGCCGCTCCTTGGGCGGTCGCCTTCGAGGACTCCTCCGCCCGTCTCCCCGCACCCGTCCTCGAAATGGCCTGCCTGCCACCGGAATTTTCCAGCAGGCTGCGATGGAAATTGCAAGGCAGCTACACGCTCCTCTTGCATTGGCTCGGACAGGCAGTCTCCGGCTGAGATCGGGATGAAAACTGCGTCAGCGCGATACCACTACGGAAAATATCGATAATTCGTTTGTCGGCGGGCGACCGGCCGGTTGCCCCTACAACAACTAATAGCCATCGATCCTGTATTTCGCTTTGCGAGCAAAACTCGCCGGCTGCCACTAAATCGCCTGTGCCCAGGCTCCGGGTCAGCGCCACCCGGTGCCGCTGCCGCTGCCGGCGCCATCCGCCCAGCCCTCGAGCAGGCCATCCTCCCGCACCCGCACCGCGCTCACCCGGCCGATGTACTTTCGCTCCCCGATTTCGTAGCCCATCGCTTCCAGCGCGGCCCTGGTCTCCCGGCTGAACGCCTCGGGTTCGGCGGTGATTACGTCCGGCAGGTGTTGATGGTGGAAACGCGCTGCATCCACCGCCTCGCGCACGTTCAGGCCGAAATGGACCACGTTCAGAAACACCTGCAGCACGCTGGTGATGATAGTGGGGCCGCCGGAGGCGCCCAGCGCCAGGAACAGCTTTTCAGCGCCGTTGTCTCCCACCCTGGTGACTATGGTCGGGGTCATGCTGGACAGCATCCGCTTGCCGGGGGCTACTGCATTTGCCCGGCCCATCACCAGGCCGGCGATGTTAGGCCGGCCGGGCGCGGCGGTAAAGTCGTCCATTTCGTTGTTGAGGAAGAAGCCGCAGCCGGGGACTACGCAGCCATTGCCGAACCCGCCGTTGAGGGTGGTAGTGACGCTGGCGGCTCCGCCCCATTTGTCCACGACGCAGAAGTGGGTGGTTTGGCCGGGTTCGGGCCGCCCCGGCCCGGCCTGGCGGCTCGACCCGGCCCGGCCGGACGGCATGAGCAGCCGGCGGCCGGCGAGATATTCCGCGGAAAGCAGCCCGGCCAGCGGGACATCGACGAAATCCGGATCGGCCAGGAAATGATTGCGGTCGGCGAAGGCCAGGCGTTCGGCCTCCACCAGACGGTTGGCATAGGGGGCGGAATTACGGCCTAGGGAAATCAGGTCGAACGGTTCCACGAGGCCCAGGATCTGGCCCAGGGTCACGCCTCCCGAGCTGGGCGGAGCCATGCCGTAGAGCCGGTACTCCTTGTAGCTTACGATTATCGGCGGACGGGGTTTGGCCTGGTAGCGGGCCAGGTCATCGCGGGTGATCAATCCGCCGCCCTGCTGCATAAAATTGTGGAGGCTGTCCGCCACCCAGCCCCGGTAGAAGCCATCCCGGCCGCGACCGGCTATTTCGCGCAGGACCCGGGCCAGGTCCGGCTGACGGAAGATTTCGCCGGTACGGAGCTGGCGGCCCCCCGGATAGAGCAGCGCCGCGGTGGCGGGAATGGCGGCCAGCCTTTCCCGGTCATCGGCCAGGCCCTCGGCCAGCTCCTGGTACACCGGAAAGCCTTCCTCGGCCAGACGGATCGCCGGAGCAAGCACTCGGGCAAGGGAAAGCTTTCCGCCGCCGAAACGCTCGAAGGTCTCGAGCATCCCGGCCACGCTGGCCGGCACTCCGCTGGCCAGCAAGCTGCGGGTGGAGAGTTCCGGCACCGGCTCCCCATCCGGCCCCAGGAACATGTTCGCTGTGGCGGCTTGTGGGGCGGTTTCGCGGTAGTCGAGCGTACTGACCGCGCCCTCGGCGGAACGAAAGACCAGGAAACCTCCGCCGCCGAGATTGCCGGCTGCGGGGTAGGTGACAGCCAGGGCGAAGCCCACTGCCACGGCGGCATCCGCGGCGTTGCCGCCCGCGGTCAGGATTTCGAAGCCGGCGGCGGTGGCGTGAACCTCGGCGCTGGCCACCATGCCCTCCCTGCCGATATCCGGCGTATGGCGGCCGGACAGGCCGGCTACGAAAGCCAGGATTAACGATCCGGCGAGAAGCGGGGCGGCGATCAGGTGTCGGCAAGTCATGGCTTCAGTCTCGTGGAATTCATAGATGCTATGCTTCGATGGACAGGCAGGGGCGGTTTGCGAACCGCCCCTACAGCAATTTTATCCTCTCCCTCAGAGGGGACTCTCATCTCGAACAATATTTCTTATCAATCGAAAAGAAATCCGGTAATCTCCCGCGCCGGGACCTGGGCCTCGAGCAGGCTGGACTGACTTTCACGCTTCACTGTAAAGGCGATTTCACCGGTCAGGCAGCGGCAGGGAGAAATCGTATCCACCCTGACCCTCACCTTGCGGGCCGAACGGGAGTAGTTAACCGCCGAAACCAGCACTCCCCGGCCGTGGCTGATCGTGACGTCCACCTGGGGGCTTTTGGCGAGCACCGCGCAGGAGTTGTCGAGCCGGGGGGTGAGGAACCGGTCGACGGTCTTTTTCAGGCGCTCGTTCTGGATGCCGTGGCCGAAAAAAGTCGGCAGGTAGAGGGTGCGGCCGGTGAGGGCGTAACAGGGATGGCCCACGCCGGTCAGGGGCGTTTCGGCGCTCCCGGACAGCCCGATCACGCAGAATCGTTCCGCCGCGCAATGTTCGGTATCCGGGTAGGGCGAAAGGAAGTCGAGCTCGCGGTAGCCGAATAGATCGGTCAGGCCGCCGGGAGCGGTCTCGTAGGCGAAGCCCTCCTGGTCGATTATGGCGAGCCTGCCATCGGCGATAACGCCGCCGCCCCCCTCGATAAAAGCGGACAGCCGGGCCGCCTCCCCGGCAGACAGCAAGGCCAGGGCCGGCAGGATCAGGACTTTCAGGTGCGAGGCGTGGGATTCGCCCACGTCTTCCGGCCGGAGCACCAGCGGCGTGATCCCGCGATTGAAAAGATAGCGGTACCAGCCGGCGAACGAAGCCCGGTAGAAACCGCTTTTTTCATCGGGCAGGATCAGGTCGGTGAAAGTGTCGCAGGGGAAGCTGTAGACCAGCCCGACGCCGGAATCGAAAATCCTGCGGCCGGAGAAGACCTCGGGATTCCGGTTGACCACCGCCGCCACCTCGGCGGCCTGCCGCGAACGGTGGTTGGGGGTGCCGTCCTGGCGGGTGAGGCCGCGGCCGGTGACCTGGAAGCCCCGGCTGAACGGCCGCCACTTCCAGTACACCAGCGCCTCGATCCCGTGCATGAAGGCCTGCCAGGTCCACAGTTTCAGCTCGTCGAACACCGAGGAGTTTCGGGCCAGGGCGGTCTGGTTGTGGGTCTGCAGCTCGGAGACGAACACGGGCCGGCCGCCAGAGGCACAGCGGCCGGCGTTGTAAATCTGCGCGATCGGGCAGGGGTCGCCGGCGATATGCACGTCCCAGCTCTGGGGGTATACGCTCAGCCCGAAATAGTCCACCGCCCCGGCCACTTTCCAGTCATCGTTGCCAAGCACGTAGTTGTCGAAACAGGTCATCGACCAGGAGCTGTCCGCGAGCACCGGGTGAAGTGGGTCCACGCTGCGGACTATATCAGCCCAGCGCTGCACCAGGGCGGCCAGAGTATCCGCGCGGAAGGTGAGGAAGTCGAGCTGGGGCAGGAGCGAGCTCCATTTCGAGTAGGCGTATTCGAAGTTGTCCAGGCGCACCTGCGAAAAGTCGGTGTAGAAGCGGCCCCAGACCCGGTTCAGCTCGCGCACCGTGGCGTACTTATCGGCCAGCCAGCGCTGGAAGGCTTCGAGGTTCCAGCGGTCGGTGGAGCGGAAGTTCACCTCGTTGAACAGGTCGTAGCCGAAAAGGGCCGGGTGGCCGCGGAAGTGCCCGGCCACCTCGGCCACGTAGCCGCAGATCAGCCGGTCGACTTCCGGGTGGAGGTAGTTGATCCAGTGCTTGCCCGTGTCGTCAATACTGAAATATTCGGCCTTGAACAGATAGTCCGGCATGAACTGGAAAGCCGGATTCTGGCCCTCCAGCTCGAGGATCGCGGCCAGGCCGAGTTCGGCGCAGGAGTCCATCACGCGGTCTATCGAGTCGAAAGCGATGGCCACGCCGTCGGCTGAATCCCAGCGGCTCAGCGGCGGCCAGAGCACCACCAGTTTCAGCCCCATTTCGGCGATGTTTTCCAGGTCAGCTCGGCGCTGTTTTTCGGTCTGATGGGGCTCGACCAGGTAGACCGTGCCGAGAAGCGGGCGGTCGAGTTTCAGCATGTAGGACTCCGGGCAGGGGTAGCGGTTCGGCAATGCTAAAAGATTAAGCGAGGGCCGGCCCGGTGTCAACGCAAAGGGCGGATAGTGCGAGGCTGGGGTTGATTTTCACCGGCCGGGGTTGTAAGGTATTTTCGCAGATAAACTGAAAATGAACGTTTCCAGGAGGGAGAAGCGGAAATGAGACTGGCGATGATCGAAACCGGGGGCCGCATCCACCCGGCGGCGCTCAGGCCGGACGGCAGCCTGGTGGACCTGAAGGCGGGCGGACTGACCCATTACGACGACCTGGAGAAGTACATGGAGGAGGGAGAGCCGGCGCTGCGGGAGGCGGCGGCTGCGGCCGCCGGCAGCCGCCGGTCGGTCAAAAACTTCAGGCTCCTCTGCCCGCTCGTCCGGCCGGAAAAGATCATGTGTATCGGCCGTAATTACGCGGACCACGCCAAAGAGCTGGGCCACGACCTGCCCGAGCGGCCGGTGCTGTTCGCCAAGTACTGCAACGCCCTGGCCGGCCCTGGTGAAAGTATCCCGCTGCCGGGTGTGAGCCGGCAGGTGGACTACGAGGCCGAGCTGGCGGTGGTGATCGGAAAGGTCTGTAAAAATGTAAGCGAAAAAGAGGCCCTGGATTACGTGTTCGGCTACACCTGCGCCAATGACCTCACCATGCGCGACGCCCAGAACCAGGACGGCCAGTGGACCCGGGCCAAAAGCCCGGACAAGTTCTGCCCGCTGGGCCCCTGGATCGTCACCCGGGACGAGATCGCCGACCCGCAGGACCTCCAGATCAGGCTGGAGCTCAACGGCGCGACGATGCAGGAATCGAACACCCGGCAGATGGTGTTCGGGGTGGCCGGGCTGGTAAGCTACCTGTCGGTCACGATGACCCTCCGGCCCGGAGACCTGCTGTTGACCGGCACTCCGCCGGGCGTGGGCGCCGGCCGCGATCCGCAGGTTTTCCTGAAGCTGGGGGACAGGCTGAGCGTGGAAATCAACGGGATAGGGGCGCTCGAAAACGTGATCGCCTGATTATTCGCAAATTGCAGCCGGGGAATTGGGATTCCGTTGGGAAAGTCCTTCCAGAGACGGTCTAAAAGCGTGCTGAATTAATTTCGCCTGAATATGAGGAACATGAATTGTAGAGGCGACGCATGAGTCGCCCATACGGTAACACATTATATTATACAGGATTACACGACTTCATACCGCATCGTCTTTTTATGGTTTCCCTTTTCACGAAATAAGGAGAATCCAACGCGCTCTAATCGAAATCTTGCATAAAACCTACAGAATTCAAACCATATCCGCATATCTTTATCCGGTACGGAACTTGTTTAAGTGAATAATGCTCAATCAGCGGGGAAGGCCATGGCCAGGAAAAGAATCCTCGTAGTGGAAGACGAAGAAGACATTCTGGAGCTGGTCACTTACAACCTGATGCGGGAAGGCTATCAGGTGGAGGGAGTGCGGACCGGGGAGGAGGCCCTGACTGCGGTAAACAGGGAGCTGCCCGACCTGATCGTCCTGGACCTGATGCTGCCGGGAGTGGACGGCATGGAAGTCTGCCGCCAGATCCGGGCGAATACGAAATACCAGCACGTGCCGCTGGTGATGCTGACCGCCAAGACCGAGGAAAGCGATATCGTGAGCGGGCTGGAGCTGGGCGCCGACGACTACGTCACCAAGCCTTTTAGCCCCAAGGTATTCCTGGCCAGGGTGCGGGCCGTGCTGAGACGCAAGGCCAAGCAGCAGGAGGATGACCGTTCCACTCTGCAGATCGACCAGCTGGTGATCCATCCCGGCCGCCACGAGGTGCTGTTGGCGGGTGATAAAGTCGAACTCACTTCCACCGAATTCAAGATTCTGCATTTCCTGGCTCGGCGCCCCGGCTGGGTCTTTACCCGCAAGCAGATAGTCGATGCGGTGCACGGGATGAACTACCCGGTCACCGACCGTTCGGTCGATTTCCAGATCGTCGGACTGCGCAAGAAACTGGGGGACGCCGGCCTCTACATCGAAACCATCCGCGGAGTCGGTTACCGGTTCAAAGAATGACAGTTGCAATCCTGAGACCTCCTCCAGTGGTTTTCCCCGGCTTTGCAGCAAATCACACTTGTAAATATGCAAAGTGACCTGAAACTAATCCACCGCCTGCCAAAAGAATGTCGCTGAAACAGCCGATCCCCCGATTTCAGTCGCTATATTCGACCTGATAATTTCCTTTTTGAGGAACTTTTTCCGGGTGAAGCCGGTATGAGCGCCAGGCGGTATCGGGCGCCGGAGGGCCTTGCATTCGGCCGGTTGCCGGCTTAACTTTCCAACTTTGACTGGTATTGGGATTACTACAGCAAGGAGCTCAACTTGTCGCAAAGGCTAACGGGCGCGGCCGGCGGTGATGTTCAGGCGGTCGAGAGGCTGCAGGAGGCCCGCCGGAAGATACACGACGAAATATCGAAGGTCATTGTCGGCCAGAAAACGGTCATAGATCAGCTCATCGTCTGCCTTCTGGCCCGGGGCCATTCGCTGTTGATCGGCGTGCCCGGCCTGGCCAAGACCCTGCTCATCAGTACTCTCAGCCGGCTCCTGGACCTCACATTCAACCGCATCCAGTTCACGCCCGACCTGATGCCCTCGGACATTATCGGCACGGACATTCTCGAAGAGCACGCCGCGGGAGGGGAGAGCCGGCACTTCGTTTTCCACCGCGGCCCGGTATTCGCCAACGTGGTGCTGGCCGACGAGATCAACCGCACGCCGCCCAAGACTCAGGCCGCCATGCTGCAGGCGATGCAGGAACACCAGATCACCGCCGGGGGCCATACCTACCGTCTGGCCGAGCCGTTCTTCGTGCTGGCGACCCAGAACCCGATCGAGCAGGAGGGCACCTATCCCCTGCCGGAAGCCCAGCTCGACCGCTTCATGTTCAGCCTGTCGGTGGATTATCCATCGCCGGAGGAAGAGATCGAGATCGTCACCACCACCACCAGCGAGCACGACCAGAACGTGGCCCAGGTGCTGGCGGGAGCGGAAATTATCGGCCTGCAGGAGCTGGTGCGCAGGGTGCCGGTGAGCGAGTCGGTGGTGAAGTACGCCGTACACCTGGTGCGGGCCACTCGTCCCGGCGAGCCGGATTCGCCGCAGTTTATCCGCGAGCTGGTGGACTGGGGCGCCGGCCCGCGGGCCAGCCAGTACGCTATCCTGGGGGCCAAGACCCTGGCCGTGCTCGATGGCCGCTACACTCCCGGCGAAGAAGACGTGCGGGCCTGCCTGATGCCGGTCCTGCGCCACCGGGTGATCACCAGCTTCAACGCGGAAGCCGAGGGGATAACCGTGGAACAGGTGTTGAATCGTCTGCTGGAGGAGAAAGGTTGACAGTCGCGGCCGGCCAGATGCTCGATCCTTTGGTGGTATCTCGCCTGGGAAACCTCGAATTGATCGCCCGCAAGGTGGTGGAAGGCTTCATTACCGGCCTGCACCGCTCGCCCTACCACGGTTTCAGCGTCGAATTCACCGACCACCGGCCCTACATGCCGGGCGACGAGCTGAAAAACATCGACTGGAAGCTCTACGCCAAGACCGAGCGCTACTACATCAAGCAGTTCGAGGAGGAGACCAATCTCAAGGCCTGGCTGTTAATCGATGCCAGCCGTTCGATGTCGTTCGGCCATCAGGGCACGCTGTCCAAGAGCCGTTACGCGGTCATGCTCGCCGCCAGCCTGGCCTACTTGCTGCTGCGCCAGCGCGATGGAGTGGGCCTGGTGCTTTACAGCGACCGGCTCCTGCGCTTCGTGCCCCCGCGGGCGCGCCTGAGCCAGATGAAAGTGCTGACCGCGGCGCTGGAGAACCTGGCCTGTGAAGGGCTCACCGCTCCCCTGCCGATCTACCGCGAACTGGCCGAACGGATTCACCGCCGCGGCCTGATCGTGGTGCTCTCCGACCTATTGACCGCCCCCGAGGATACGATCCGTTCCCTGAAGTATTTTGCTCACCACAAGCACGAAGTGATCGTCTTCCACCTGCTCGACCCGGCCGAACTCGACCTGCCCGGCGCCGGGGAAGTCCTCTTCCGGGACATGGAGACCGGCGAAGCCCTGCAGACCAATTCCTGGGAGATCAAGCCGGCTTACGACCGGGCGGTGGAACGGCTGACCGAAGGGCTGCGTCGCAGTTGCCGCGAGGCGCTGATCGACTACCAGCTGGTATCGACCGCCGCTCCCTTCGACCGGGCGCTGTTTTCGTTCCTGGAGAAACGCAAGAGGCTGGGCTGAGTGTCCGGCGATGAGTTTACTGCGGCGACTTGTAATAGTCTATTATGCTGATAATGACCACCTGCACCTGGTCGCTTTTGGGGATCGAGACATCGCGGCCGTACACGTCGTGGAAACGGTAGTTTTCGCCGTCGAACCAGACGTTGCGCGTGTAGTAGGTGGCGGTCGATTTCTGATCGACTATCTGGTAGACCAGCCTGTCCCGGCCGATCAGCGGAGTGGGGCGAAAGAGGCTGCCGCCGGCGCAGGCGGAAAAAAAAGAAACCGCCAGCAAAAGGCCCGCCCCTGCCGCTCTTTTGCAGTGCAGCAATAAATTGCGAGGGAAAACTTCCCTGTTTTCCTTCATGATCAAATCCTCATTTCCGCAGGACCCGGTTTTCACTATCTCTCCTTAATATCGGAAAATCTCCGGGATAATTTAACTTAAAGCAGTTTTTGAAGAAAGGCGCAACCGGTTAAGGCGTCTCGCCCGGCCGCTGGAGTGCAAAGGGAATAACTTCAATCAGTTATCCCGCATTACGGCCGGTCGGGCCGGCACCCCGGCCGCAATGCGCGGCAGACATCCTTTTACATATTGAACGCTTGCGGAGTGAAAATGCCCGGCGTAAGATTCTTCCGACTTGATGTGAATTGCGGAAGAGGTACGGCCTTATTCTGTTTTGACTGATAAAGCCCTTGTGACGCAGAAGGAAGACGAGTAATATTTCAGACAGACTGTAGACAGTCACAGGGTACAAGCCAGAGGAAATTATGCGGATTCATAATCAAAAATAGGTAAAAAATAGCCCCTTTAGAGCTGAGATATAAGCCCAAGGTCAGGCACATGGAAAAAAAAGAATACGAGATCATGTTTTACCTCGAAGAGGAGCACTGGTGGTACGCGGGCCTGCGCAGTCTGGTAACTCATTTCATAGAATTGGAGAGGCATTCCAGGCCGGAACTGATGATCCTGGATGCGGGTTGCGGCACTGGAATGCTCTTGCAGGCTTGGGCTAATTACGAGCCGATAGGTTTTGATTATTCCGCGGAGGCCTTGACTTACTGCCGCCGGAGAAATCTCCGCCGATTGCTGCAGGCTTCGGTCAACTGCATTCCTTTCGACTCCGATACGTTTGATTTGGTAGTTTCCCTGGATGTAATCTACCATGCCGGAGTCACTGACGATTATGGGGCCTTGCTTGAATTTTACCGGGTTCTGCAGAGGGGGGGATTGTTGATTTTGAATTTAGCGGCCTTTAATATATTAAAAAGCTCTCACGACAAGGCGATCCATACCAGTCGAAGATACACTGCCAGACATCTGCGCGAGTTACTTCGCACGGCAGGCCTGAAAATTGAATTGCTTACTTACCGCAACACAGTTCTCTTCCCCGTTTTAGCCTCAGTCAGATTACTGAAAAGACTCTTTTCCGGAGAAACTTTACAGGTGAAATCCGACTTGAACCTGCCCGGCAAAATAACCAATAACTTTTTAAAGAAAATAATACTTTTTGAAAACAAGCTGATTCAAGCCGGCCACCATTTCCCGATCGGCCTTTCCATTTTCTGTATCGCCCGAAAAGTATAAAAGATTTGTTTGATAATTATAACTTTATAAACTTGTTTATCTTATAATGAGATAACGCTGCCATGATTCAATCCCTTATCGATCGTATTTTTTCGTATCCCGGTATTTCTAATTTCGTCAGGAATATTCTTGAAAATAATTTTGAAGAAATTAGAAAGGTTGTACGGAAAGAATTGGATTGCAGAAGAAAAACATTGGACTTGGGCTGTGGAACGGGTATTTTTTCATCTTTATTTGATGATTATATCGGGATTGATATCTCGTCCAAATTCATAAATCACGCTCGAAAAAAGTATAAAAAACAGTTTATGATTATGGATGCCACCGAAATTAAATTCAATAATGAATCGTTCGACAATGTTTTTGTTTTTGGCGTATTGCATCATCTGAATGATCAAACGCTTCTCTCGGTTCTTTCTGAAATCAGGCGTATTCTTAATAAAAATGGAAAAGCTCTTATCCTCGAAGATATACCTGCCCGTCAATCCTTTAACTTTATCGGAAGGCTTGTGCATTATTTTGATTCCGGCGGTAATATCCGGGCTCCTGAGAACTATATGGGTTTTCTACAACAGGCGCTTTTTTTGGAAAGATCCTATTCTATAAAAAGCGGTGTCTGCGATTATGCCGTATTCGTTTTGTTAAAAAAGTAGCTTTTGGTTGAACATTGGCCGACTATTAATGAAAAGGTAAATTAATGCTTACAGAGTTCAAAGCAGATGCTATTCAGGCCGTTAATAAACAGGAAAATCGGCTTGGAGGCCATCCCATAATTGTCGTAAATTGTCGATTTCTTTCAACTCAACTTTCATCAGATAATAAGGGCTGTCTATGAACGACGAATCAAGACAGGGCGCGAGTTGGCTGGGCAAAATCCGGGAAAGCGGCTTCGGGCACGGCAGGATCATTATTGGTTTGGTGATTCTGGCCTCGGTTGTCAGGTTGAGCTTCAGCCAGATCTATACACCCAGGTATTTCCCGGATTCGAGGGACTATTTCGCCCAGGCCCAGGCCATAGCGAAGAATGTTTTTGGGGCGAATGTCGAGATCGGAAAGGGCAATTTCCCCTGGCCGCGGCCCCAGGTATATCCGTTCATTATCGCCTGCGCCGGCCTGAACTGGAGCAGGGTGTTCTTTCTTCAGGCCTGCATGGGGATAGCGATAACGGTTCTTTTATATCTTATCTTTGCCCGGATGTCAGGCAGCAAGCTTGTCGGATTTTTCGCCGGAGCCGGCTACGCCCTGAATCCATCGCAATTGTTGATCGAATTCGGAGCCATGAGCCAAACGACCGGAACGTTTCTGCTAATGCTGGCCCTGTTCTTCTTTTTCAGGATAATAAAAAAGGGTTCAAACCCGGGGTGGCTCGATTATCTATTATCCGGAGTGTTGATCGGAATCGGGATGTATTGCCGGAGCCAGTTTCAGGTAATATTGGGTTTCATGCTGCTTTTTCTGCTTTGGCGGCGTGCCGGCCGGCTGCGGAAACATCTTGTCGGGGTCGGGCTTTTTATACTGCCGGTCTTGGGAATGACCTATCTATCAGGAGATCTATCCAGCAACTTTTTTGAAACCGGAGTGCAGCCGATACACGGTATCACCATGAGCTATAACGTGGTTCATCTGCTGGAATACGCTCCCGATGAATATGCCCGGGAGAGGGACATCCTGATCAAATATCGTGAGGACTACCGTAGGAGCGGAGGGGCTACCCTGGAAAACTGCGTTGCCGTCGCACTCAATGAGCTGCTGGCGGAACCAGGTATGAACATCGGTAAACTTTCCGACAAGCTGGGCAGGATGACCCTCGCCATCGCCAGGAGAGCGCCTCTGCAGTATGCAAAAAAGATTTTCCAGAATTTAGCTAATTTCTGGCGGCCCGCCTGGTTTTCCCATCAGTATGGAATCGGGGCGGTGCTGAAAGGCGAAAGACTTTCAAGCAAAATCATAGCGGTCATTTACACCGTATTTCACCTAATCTGCATGCTGATATTTATTTTACTCCCCCTGACCTTATTTTTTAAATCACGGCTGAAAACCCTTCTTCTGTACAAAGGGGAGGTGGTTTTCATTTATTCGATAGTATTGAGTACAAATCTGCTGGGCGCGGTTATTCAATACGGTGATCCATCATATAAGATTTCCTTCGAGCCGTTAATAATCGGTATTTCCCTTTGGGTTATCATCAGTTTCACCGGCTGGCTGGACCGTTCGGACGAGGGAACTGAAAAGTTTTCAGCCGCATCATGAAGCGTTTCCCCTGTGCTATGGAAGGGTGTTCCAGCCGCGGCTGACCGGGCGTAACTGCAACTGCTTGCCGGTTTGGAGAATGAGTACCACTTTTTGCCGTAGATGGTAACTGATGAAAGTATCGATAGTCATACCCGTGTACCGAAGCGAAGAAACGATCGGGAAGCTGGTCGACCGGCTTTTCGAGGTCCTGGGCGGGCAGGACCTGGAGATCGTTCTGGTCAACGATGGCAGCCCGGACAACAGCCACCGAGTCTGCCTCGAATTGCAGGCGCGCTACGCCCGGTCGCTCGTTTACCTCAACCTGGCCCGGAACTTCGGCGAACACAACGCGGTGATGGCCGGATTGAATTACTGCTCCGGAGATTACGTGGTCATCATGGACGACGATTTCCAAAACCCTCCGGAAACTATCATGCTGCTGGTCCAGGAGGCCGCCGGCCAGGAACTGGACGTGGTTTATTCCAGGTACGATGTAAAACGGCACAGCTTCCTGCGCAACCTGGGCAGCCGGTTCACCAACTGGGTGGCCAGCTTTCTGCTGGACAAGCCGCGCGATCTGTACCTGTCCAGTTTTAAGTGTATCAGCCGGTTCGCCGTTAAAGAGATAATCAAGTACAAGGGGCCGTTTCCTTACATCGACGGGCTGATTTTGAGGAGTATCAGCCGGATCGGAGTGGTCTTCGTTCCGCACGAGAAAAGAAAGTACGGCAGGAGCGGATACACGTTCCGGAAACTGGCGCGCCTCTGGCTGAACATGTTCGTGAATTTTTCCGTGATGCCGCTCAGGATCAGCTCGATAATGGGCCTTCTATTCAGCTTGATTGGACTGGTTTTGAGTATCGCGGTCGTATTGGAGAAATTGAGCAATCCGGAGGTGCCGATCGGCTGGCCTTCGGTGATAGTCACCGGCCTGGTATTTGCCGGCATTCAGCTTTTCATGCTCGGCCTGATCGGCGAGTACCTCGGCCGGCTATTCCTCAGCGCGAACCAGACTCCCCAGTACGTAGTCAGGAAGAAACTCGGCGGGGAAGAGCAAGATGAATCCTGAGAAGCTGGTGGAGCATTTCAGAGACAAGGAAGTACTGGTCACAGGCGGCCTGGGCTTTATCGGCAGCAACCTGGCGATCAGGCTGGCCCGGGCCGGGGCGAAGATCACGATCCTGGACGCCCTGATCGAGGGGCATGGCGGCAACCTCTTCAATGTCGAACCGGTCCGGAACCAGGTTCGGATCGAGATCGGGGATATCCGCGACAAACGCAAGATGAAGGCCGCCGTAAAGGATAAAGACTTCATTTTCCACCTGGCCGGCCATAACAACCACGTTCTGAGCCTCACCGATCCCTTTGTCGACATAGACATCAATATCAAGGGTTCCGCCGTTCTTCTTTTCAGCTGCCAGAATTACAACTCCGCGGCCCGTCTGGTCTATACCGGAACGCGCGGGGAATACGGGTCGGTGCGGGAGCTCCCGGCGCGGGAAGACGCACCCATCAACCCGCGCGGGATTTACGAGCTTTCGAGCCTGACCGCGCAAAAACTCTTCAAGATTTACAGCGACAACCACGGTATCCGGTCTGTAACATTAAGATTGACAAATATTTACGGTGAACGGGCCCAGATGCAGCACAGCCATTTCGGCGTGGTCAACTGGTTCATCCGGCTCGCTCTCGACAACGATACTATCAAGGTTTTCGGGGATGGAACGATCCTGCGGGATTTCCTGTACGTGGAGGACACGGTCGAGGCGATCCTGATGGCCGCCTGCTGCGAAGAGGCTTATGGCGACGTATTCAACGTCGGCTGGGACGTGCCGATCAATTTCCGCCAGCTGGCGGAGGCGATCGTGAAGATCGCGGGCCGCGGCAGATGGGAATTTGCGCCGTTCAGTGAAGAACGGGCCAAACTGGAGCCCGGAGATTTCTACTCCGACATTTCGAAAATCAGGAGAGTGGTGGGCTGGGCCCCCGCCTGTAGTCTCGAAGAAGGCCTGGCCCGGACCATCGCTTATTACGATCAACACCGTCAGCATTACTGGTGAAAGCCATGAGGATACCGTTCCTCGATTTGAAAGCCCAATACCAGGCTATCCGGCCGGAAATAGACGAGGCACTGGGACGAGTCCTGGCGAGCGGCTGGTACATCCTGGGCCGGGAGCTCGAGGAGTTCGAGCAGGAATTCGCCTCCTACTGCGGGATTCGGTATGCGGTCGGAGTCGGCTCGGGTACGGCGGCGATCCAACTGGGTCTATCCGCCGCCGGGATCGGCCCCGGCGACCGGGTGGTCACCGTGGCCAACGTGTCCGCCCCTACGGTCGCAGCCATTTGCTCGGCCGGAGCCACACCCCTGTTTGCCGATATCGACGGCCGCTCCGGCAACCTGGACCCGGAACGGCTATCGGCGGTGCTCCAGCGGGATACCGGCCGGCAAATTAAAGCGGTCGTAGTTGTACATCTGTACGGTAATCCCGCGAACCTGGAAAGAATCCTCGCCCTGGCGCGTGAATCCGGCATAAAAGTTATCGAGGATTGCTGTCAGGCCCACGGGGCGCTGTTCCGGGGCACGAAAGTCGGAAGTTTCGGCGAGGCGGGGTGTTTCAGCTTCTACCCGACAAAAAACATCGGCGCTTACGGGGACGCCGGGATGGTAGTCACCAACGACGATGGAATCGCGGCAAGGGTGAGGATGCTGCGTAATTACGGTGAAAAGGAAAAGTACCTCAATACCGAGCGTGGCATTAACAGCCGGCTGGATGAAATCCAGGCGGCGATCCTGAATGTCAAACTCGCCTATTGCGACCGCTGGAACGAAACGAGAAGAAAGCTTGCCGCCTTGTACAGCGAACAGTTGGCGGGATGCGGCTTGAAACTGCCTCTCCCGGACGAGAACGGTTCCCGGCAGGTGTATCATCTCTACGTGGTGAGGGCGAAAGACCGGGAGTACCTCCGCGCGCGTCTGCAGGAAAAGGGGATCGCCACCGCGGTGCATTACCCAAGGCCCATCCATTTCCAGCCCGCCTACTCCGATCTGGGCTATGCTCCCGGCGACCTCCCGGAAACCGAGGCCGCCTGCCGGGAAGTCCTCTCTCTCCCGCTTTACCCGGAACTCGAGCCCCAGGCTGTGCTGCGGGTCTGCGAGGCGATCCGGGAGATCGTCTGACCGCCGGCGGGGTTTTCCCTGGAGGATGAAGGAAAAAAGCTTTCTTTCTCTGTTCACCCCTTCCCCGACAATCCTTGAGATATTCCAGCCATAGGGTTTTGCCTCGGCACCGGTGAATTTTTTTCAACCAATCTTCTTCAAATTTAATAAGTTAGGTATTCACGGCTCTTTGGCGCCGGAGTTGGTGAGGCCCGCGGCCGGGATTTTTTCCGCGAATGAGATTGATTTAAATTCACTTTCTTTATATATTCATAATTGTCCAGAGCTTGCATATCAACCGGTCTCCACTCAGGCGGCATTAAAAAGGTCAAGGAGTGTCCGCAAATGAGGAATTCAGACAGGATATTCAACCGCAGGGAGTTTTTCGCCCGCACTACGGCTGCTGCCGCAGCCGCGGCAGCCACGTTCAGCGCCGGCCGGTTGCCGGCCGCCGAGAGTCCCTTTCACCCGATTCCGGCATCGCCGCTGCCGAAGCGCGCTTTCGGCAAGACAGGCGCGCAGCTGCCGATCCTCACTTTCGGCAGCGGCAGCCGCTGGATGATGTACGAGAAGGTGGACGAGGCCCTGACGGTAATGAACCACGCCATCGACTCCGGGATCATCTACCTGGACACCGCGCACGGCTACGGCGACGGCAAGAGCGAGACGCAGATCGGTATGCTCATGCCCGCTCGCCGCAAAGACGTGCTGATCCAGACCAAGCTTGCCACCCGCGATCCGGACCAGTGGCAGAGGGACCTCGAGCTTTCGCTCAAGCGTTTGAAGGTCGACTATGTTGACACCCTCATCATCCACTCCCTGGAAAACGACGATGACCTGGCCAAGGTGGAGGCCAAGGGCGGGCCGGCGGAACTGGTCTTCAAGGCCAAGGAACAGAAACTGGCGCGCTGGGTGGGGATTTCGGGCCACACCAATGGCGCCACGATGGCGAAATTTCTGAGCCGTCACCCGGTGGACATGGTGCAGATGGCGCTCAACGTGGCCACCAACGGGCCGTTCGACATGGGTTTCGAGGAGAACGCGCTGCCGGTGGCCGTGGAAAAAGGACTCGGGATTATCGCCATGAAAGTGATGGGCCAGGACCTGATCGTCAACAAGTACGAAAAGTACGATTACCGCACCTGCATCCGCTATTCGCTGAGCCTGCCGGTGACCTCGGCCACGATCGGCCATCCCAAGCCCGAGCATCTCGACCTGAACCTCGAGGTCGTGCGCAATTTCAAGCCGTTCACGCCGGAAGAGATGAGCCGGCTCAAGGCCCAGGCCGCGGAGGAAGTCAAGACATCCTTTATGGATTTCATGCACGGCCACTCCGATGTGGCTTGATTGACCTCCGGCCCCCGAAAAAAGAAAAGCCCCTCCGATGAGGGGCTTTTTTTGGGGGCGTGGGTTTAGAACTGTCCAAAAAAATGCCAACTGGAATTCCGTCCCGGATCAGCCGCGCAGAAGCACCAGGATCCCGGCGGGTGAAAGCTCCCTGCTGAAAGCATTCTCCCCGACCGCTTCGCCGAAGAAGTCCCGCAAAGGATCGAAGAGCTTTATTTCACCCCGGCCCGGCAGGCAGCGACCGATATCGTCGATCACGGCCCGCTGAGGTTTTTGCAGGTTACGGTTGAGCAGGATCAGCGCGCTGGGGCCCGCTTTGCCCGCCACTTTGATAATCCCGGTCACTTCGCCGGTGCCGGGGTGCAGGCCGAAACTGTAGGTGGGTTGTTCGGCGCAGAAAATGGCCCGGCCGAGCTTGAAGCGGTTGACCGCGGCGATGAAGCCGGTCAGATCGACACCGGTGTTTTCCCAGTCTTCGGGCCGGGTGCGCACCACGTGCAGCCTGCGGGTGAAACCGAACTCGAAGCCGATCGGCAGCAACAGCCCGGTGCTGAACAGGGCGGCGAACGTGTAGCGCTGGCGCACGGCATCCGGGCAGTCTTTCAGCTCTGCGGCCAGCCGCGGCGTGTCGTGGCTTTCCGGAAAACTCACCGAGGGCGCCAGTTGCCGGCTCTGCTCGTACTGGCTCAAACACCACGGCTCCAGGTAATCCCAGTACTTGCTGCTGTTGAAGACGTAGTCGAAGCCGCTTTCGGCCAGCATTACCACCTTGTCGATAGTGCAGCCGAGGCTTTCGGCGAAGAAAGCGACCTCGACGTTTCTCTCCCTGGCCCGCGGAATCAGGCTGCGCCACAGTGCGGCGGGCACTTTGTAGGCCGCGTCGCAGCGGAAGCCGTCGATCCCCTGGTTGATGTACCAGTCCACCAGCTTGCCCCAGTACTCCCACAAGCTTTCCCGCTCCGGGCTGCCTTCGTTGTCGATTTCGGCCAGATCGCCCCAGACCGTGACCAGCTTGTCGCCTTCCCACACTCCCGGATTTTTGATCTTGCCTTTCCGGTCCCGCTTGTACCAGGCGGGGTGTTCCCGGACCAGCAGGCTGTCGATCGCGGTGTGATTTATCACCAGGTCGATCATGAACCGCAGCCCCAGCTCGTGGGCGGTGTTCACTGCGGCCCGGAACTGGGAGAACTGGTCGAGGTCCGGCCTTTCGTCCAGTAGAAGCGAATTGAAAGAGAAGTAATCCTTGACCGCGTACAGGCTGCCGGAAAAGCCGGGATAGGAGACGGGGTTGACGAACACCCAGTTGAAGCCCATGCGGGCCGCCCGCTCCAGGTGCTGACGCCAGCGGCTGAAAGGCCCGGCCAAGAGAGGGAACAGGTTGTAGAGCATTGCCGGTCGGTTGGTTTTCACGGTTATTCTCCTGCCAAGTAATCGAAGACGAAAACGGCGTCCCGCACCCGGGAGAGCTTACGGCTGAACGCCTGGTGGGCCGGGTGGGGAAGGTAGGCGTCCCGCGCGGCCTGATCCCGGAAAGTGAGCAGCCAGAGATGGGTGAAGCCCAGAGCCTTGTCCTCAACCGAAACGTTGCGTCCGGCTTCGAACTCCTCGATCCCATCGATCACCTCCGGCAGCCGGGCGAACTCCCGCTCGATCTCCTCGATTTGCCCCGGGGAAGCCTGGGGCTTGAAGCGTACGCAGACCATGTGTTTCAGCATCCGGGCCATCGGCGCCTCAGTCCAGCCGCGGCAGGTCGACCCGGCCGTTGTCGATCAGCCAGGCCAGGGATTCCCTGACCGCCGCCAGCGAGCTGTAGGCGGGTTCGTAGCCCAGGAGGCGGCGGGCTTTTTCAATCGAGCCGCACGGGCAGTTGCGGATGTGCTCCCAGGTCACTTCCACGTCGTAGTCGCTCTCGTTTTTGCGCCATTGGTCCCAGTCGCGGTAGGCGAGCCGGGCCCGGGTGCCGAACCAGCCGGCCACCGCGTTGCAGAAACCGCGCAGGGTGAGGGCCTGGGGGCTGACCACGTTGAAATTCCGGCCTGTCGCCGCCTGCGGTGCGGCTACCGCCAGCGCCATGGCCTGGGCCACGTCGTCCGCGTGCACGTGGTGCAGGGTCGCCAGGCCGTGGTCCGGGAGCACAACTTCCTCGCCCCGGCCCAGTTTTTCGAAGACCCGCAGGTTGAGGTTGCCGGCCGGTCCGACCGGCGGCCAGCCCGGTCCGACTATGTGGCCGGGGTGCAGCACGGTAGCCGGGAAGCGGCCGGCCTGCGCTTCTTCGAGCAGGATCTGTTCGATCCGGGCTTTCTGCCGGCCGTATTCATCCTCGGGCTGACGCGGATCGTCCTCGGTGGTGGGGGCCGCCACGGTCGGGCCGTAGACCCACATCGTGCCGCAATAGACGTACTGGCTGACCCGGCCGGCCAGCGCTTCGATCAGCTGCGGGACGCTGTCCGGATGGAAGAGGATCAGGTCGATCACCACCTCGGCGCCCACTTCCGCCACTTTCCGGCCGAACGCGCCCTTTTCGTCCTCGGCTTTCCGGTCGACTACGATTCTCTGTACCTTGCGCCAGGCCGGATCGGGTTTATACGGCTCCCTTTCGCCCCGGGACATCACCGCCACCTCGTACCCCCGGTTGACCAGTCTGGGCACGAGCCAGGTGCCGATGTGCCCGGTGGCGCCGATTACGAGCACTTTCATCGAAGGCTCTCCGCTTTCACCATTGCTAAATTGTATTTCCGGGAAGGACTGCAACAATTGATGCAAATGATAAGGATTCGAGCGGTTCCGGTCAAGAGGCTGTTGCGGGCGGCGGTCTGTCCAGAGAGATAAAGCCGGCCTCCCGGGACAGGCCCGGCTCAACGCCAGGAATAGCGCCGCTGGAGCCTGCGGTTCTGGAAAAAGCGTATCAGCACCAGGCCGGCGAAGAACCCGCCCATGTGGGCGAACCAGGCCACTCCCCCCTCTCCGGCCGGGGCGGCCAGGCTGCTGAGGACCTGGAGCATGAACCAGAAACCCAGCACGAAGATCGCCGGCAGCTCGATCACCCGGATGAAGAAGATGATGAACACCAGGGTGAGCACCCGGGCGAACGGATGCAGGATCAGGTAAGCGCCCAGCACCCCGCTCACCGCACCGCTGGCGCCCACCATCGGCACCGTGGAGTCCGGGGCGCTCGCTACCTGGGCCGCCGCCGCAGTGAGGCCGCAGATCAGGTAGAAGACCAGGAAGCGCACCCGGCCCATCGAATCTTCCACGTTGTTGCCGAAAATCCAGAGATAGAGCATGTTGCCGCCCAGATGGAGCCAGCCGCCGTGCATGAACATCGAGCTCACCAGCGAAACCGCCGGGTTTTGCACACCCGGAAAGAGCCACGACCTCAGGTCGGCGATCCGCGCCGGTATCGTCCCGTAATGGTACACCAGGTCCACCTGGGTCTGGTGGGGCAGGGTCTGCTGGTAGATGAATACCAGGCCGTTGACTGCGATCAACAGGATGGTGACCACCGCCGGCCGGCGGGTCGGGACATTGTCCTTGAATGGAATCATGGCCTGTCAGTGAACGAGACCTAAGTGCTTTAATTCTCAATTACGGTGACGTTTTTATGATTCCAGCGGGCGAGTTGCCGTAGAGTACTTGCAGGGCCTCAATTTTGTGTTCGTAACTCGAACATTGCCCAAAAAAGTACCTCTTGTAGGAGCGCACCCGCGTGTGCGCCCGGAGACCCACCAGCGGTGGGCGGACACAGGGGTCCGCCCCTACGCTAAAGATAGCACCAGGCATATGATTCGGCGCAATCGCAGGGAAGTTCAATTGAGTGCAACGTAACCATATTTAAGAAAACCTGTACTAAGCCGGTGAAGGCTTCGAGCTTCACTCCCTTCCCGTTGGGAGGAAGATGGTGAAACGGGTGCCTTTGCCGGGAGTGCTCCGCACTTCCACCGCCCCGCCGTTTTCCTCCAGGCTTTTTTTCACGATGGCCAGGCCCAGTCCCAGTCCGTCGCTGCGGGTGGTGAAGAACGGGTTGAAGATTTTCCCGAGGGTTTGTTCGTCCATGCCGCAGCCGTCGTCCTGGACGGTCACGGCCACCTCGCCGCCGGCGGCCCTGCCGGCGGTTACCCGGATGGTGCCGCCGGCGTTGTCGAAGGCCTGGAGGGCGTTCTGGAACAGGTTGAGAAAGACCCGCGAGATCTGTTCGGTGTCGACCCGGACCGGGAGTGGTTCCGGGGGCAGGTCGATAACCAGATTCGCCCCGGCCCGGGCCGCCTCAGCCTGGATCAGGGCCGCCGCCTTGGCCACGATGGGCGCCAACTCGGCGGTTTCCGGCCGCAGCGGAGCCGGGCGGGCGAATTCGAGGAAATGGTTGACGATCGTCTTGAGGCTTGCCACCTCGCGGATCACCCGGTCGAGGTAATCGGCGGCTTGGCTGCCCGGGCCGGCTTCCTGGCGGGCCAGCGAGGCGAACATTTCGATTCCGCCCAGGGGATTGCGGATTTCGTGGGCCACTCCGGCCACCATCGTCCGCTGGCTTTCCTCCCGCTGGCTCAGCCGCTCCCGCATCCGCTCCAGCGCCTGGGCGAGGCTGGCGATCTCCCGCGTCCCGGGCTCGGCCAGACCCACCGGACGGTCCAGGCTGCCGCGGCCGATCCTTTCGGCCCTGGCCACCAGCTGGCTGACCGGCCGGGTGACGGTGCGCGCCACGAGGAAGGCCAGTCCCACAGCCAGGGCTGCGCCCACCAGGACGAAGACGATCACCGACCTGCGCAGCCCGGCGATCACTTCCAGGTAGGAGGCGCTGGTATCGCTAGCCACCAGGGCCACCACCCGGCCGGATTCGTCCCGGATGGCGGCGAAACCGGTCTTGTACCACTGGCCGTCCTCGCCCCTGAACAGCACGCTGGCCGACTGCGCGCCGGCGAGGCAGGCTTCGATCTCCTGCCTCTGGTAGGCCAGCCGCGCATAGTGAGTGCCGATCCGCACGCCTTCATCGGTATCGAGCAGGCTGGCGAGACTGGAGTCGAAGACGAAGAGCCGTTTCACCCCGGTGCGCCGGGCGATTTCGGCCAGGCTCGCCCGGTAGCCCTGGTAGATACGGCCCTGCTGGTCGCCGTCCCGGAAGCTCGAGATAATCGCCGGGTTGAACCGGCTGGCGGCGGATTCAGCCACCGCCACCAGGCGCAGGCCGAGCTCGCGGTCGAGGCTGCGGCGGGCGGTCTCGTAGAAAAAGAAGCCGCTGGCCGCGATCACCGGCACCACGAAGCCGGCGAAGGTAACGGTCAGCCTGGTGCGCAGGCTGGTGTGACGAGGCTTTTTCATGGCTGGCTCTCGTAAAGTCTAATCCCGGCGAAATCAAATTCAAATTTAACAATTACCGCCGCCAAATGGGAATTGTTTCGGCCCGGCCGGTAAAATACATGGAAATAAGACGGATGCGAGTATGGGGGGACAATCCGGCTCGGCTTGGGGAGCAGACGGGAAAAACACGGCGCGCCTGGCGGAAAAAACCGCAGCGGAAATTGCCGGATTTACATTTTCACCACCGGCGTTTATCAAGTTTTCGACTATCTGGAATAAGGAAAGCAAGCGGAAAAATACCGACCGAAACTCATTGAATCTCGACCTTGTTTCCTTATTAAAGATTTTCTTATTTATGGTTACGTTGCACTCAATTGATTTTCCCTGCGATTACGCCGAAGCAAATGGGGGGGGGATTATCCTTATCGTAGGGGAGGGTTTGAAACCCTCCCCTACAGGTACTCCGGGCGCACACGCGGGTGCGCCCCTACATGAGGTACTTTTTTGGGCAATGCTCGAATTGCGAAAACAAAATTGAGGCCCTGCAAGCATTATACGGCAACTCGCCCGCTGGAACCATAAAAACGTCACCGTAATTGAGAATTAAAGCACTTAGTTTGCGGTGTACATCCCGTCCCTGACTGTCGAACTAAAGAGAGGCGGAGAAAGAATCGCCTTTTTTACTGCGGTATTGGAGACTGGTAATACGGATTGAACCTGAATGTCTGATCACCGGATTTTATTACCACGTTGCCAGTAAGCCTATGCGAGCCCAGTACGCCTTCGTCCGCATCGAAGCTGATCAGCCCGCCGGCCGGATCGACCGGCAGCAGGAAATCCTCAAATTCGATCGAACCGCTGAAATTCCCGGCGAAGGCCAGGCCGTCGCTCAGAAGAAGATCCTCCTGCAGCCATTGATTGCCGGATTTTTTCATCGAGGTTGAACAGCCGACTCCGCCTCCGATGTACAAGAGGCCCGATTCGGAATAGTCGAAAAATGTGACAGTTAGGTCGAAATAGAGGGTTTGATTGTTCTCCAGGCTGTCAGGGATGTCCGTCAAGTCCCGGACCACGGCGTATCCTTTATAATTGCCGAGTACGCGAACGCCGTTCGCAACGACCGGCGAGGTGATGACGGCGGGAACCGCTTTCAGATAGACGCTGTAGAGCTGAGAGAAAACTTCCTGGCAAAGGTCCAGCCGGTTCTGGTCGGTTACCGCCAGGTTGGGGCCGTCCGCTCCGCTGATGAGCAATCCTCCATAATCCCCTGCTCTATCGCCGGCAGCCAGCGGGTCGCCGCGGCCGCTGCTGCAGCCGGCCCAGAGCGCCGCGGCGGCCAGGAAAAGCGCGAAAATCAAAAGTCTGGTATCGGGATTTTTTCGAACGAGAAATAATCTTATCGCCATTTCCCACCACCGGCGACTATCGATGTTTCCGTTCTCCGTCCGGCGGGGAAACCGGATGCCTAAAGGATCAGAACTCATGCGGTTGGGCATTATGCCGGTTTCAGCGCCGGATAACCGGTCGACGGAATCCGCTAATCCGGGCGATCTGCATAAGGATCGATGCAAGGGCGAAAATAGGGATTAAAAAACAGCAGAGAGTTGTCTCCCGACTCGATGAACATATCTCCCTGGAGGGGGAGAAAACAAATCACTGAATCGAGTTCAGTTATGAAATTGATCATGACTCCCCAGGAATCGAAAAATATTCTGAAGTCATCGAATTTCACCGTACCGGAATAGCTGCCGGCGAAAGCCAGCTCGCCTTTTTCGATGACAAACCCTTTTGGTATCAGGCTAAGATCATTTTTTGTAAATTCTCCTGAATAAACGGCTTTTCCGCCCAGAAAGATGGTGCCTGATTCGGAATAATCAAAATAGGTGAGTTCCAAATCGTTTACAGTCACGCTGGTTCCGGAAGTTTTCGGAGGGAGGGAAGCGATTGCGTAACCCGTATAAGTGCCCAGTATGCGGACCTGATCTCCGGAAATCGGCACAATGGCCGTACCATTCACCGCTTTCAGGAATGAAGGGTAAAGCTCATGGAAGATCGCCCAGCAAAACTCGAGGCTGTTCTGCTCGGCTACCGCGAGGTTGGGGCCGTTCTTGCCACTGGCCAGCGATCCGCCGAAATCCCCGGTGCCGCCGGCCACTGAGAGCGGGTCGCCGCGGTCCTTGCTGCAGGTGGTCCAGACAGCTGCGGCGGCGAACAAAAGGGCAAAAAAACATGGTTTGATACGGGATTCTTGCCGTTCGAAAAAGGACCTTGTCGACATTTTCCACCGCCGGTGCTTATCAAAGGTTTGGTTTCAGAAATTAAGTGCGCAAGCGGTGCTTAGGGGCCGGAACTCCTCCGGCCGGGTCGGATATTATTCTCCCGCAGTTTGAGGCAGCCTGCCGCCCGGCTCGGTTTATTCCGGATTTACATTCAGAAAGGCAGGCAGGGGCGGTAGTAAGGATTGAACCTGAGCGTTCCACCGCCGGAATTGACAAACATGTTGCCCTGGATGGGAAGCGGGCAAATCACGCTGTCCGGCTCCTGGATGAAATCGATCAGAGCGCCCTGGGAATCGAAAAAGACCCTTAAGCTATCGAATGTGACCGTGCCGGAATAACTCCCGGCGAAGGCAAGGCCGCCGCTGTTGAGGATAACCCTGGTGGGCACCCAGCGGGTCCCCACTTTGCTGAAGGTCCCGGAAAAGGTCACTTTCCCGCCCATGAAAATCCGTCCTGCCTCCGAGTAATCGTAATAGGTGATTTCCAGCCCATTTATAGTCGCGCTGGTTCCCAGAGTGTCCGGAGGCAGGGAAGCGATCCCGTAACCGGTGAAGCCGCCGAGTATGCGGACCTGTCCGCCGGCTTCCGGTACGATGGAGGTTCCACTCATCGCCTTCAGGAATGACGGGTAGAGGTCCTTGAAGAGCTCGAGGCTGAAAGCCAGACTGTTCGGATCGGTTACCGCGAGGTTGGCGCCGTTCTTGCCGCTGGCCAGCGACCCGCCGAGATCACCGGTACCGCCAGGTGTGGTCGTCGGGTCGCCGCGGCCTGAGCCGCAGGAGGCGCTGAATACCGAGAATGCAACTGCCAAAGCCAATAGACAATGTTTCATGCCAGATTCCTCCGGTCGGAAGGGAATTTTCCTCCCGCGGCTGTGCTACCACTCTTTGCTGTGGTCCCAGGTATCCAGGGTAAAGCCGAAAAAGAAATAGGTACCCGGCGACCCCGCACCCTCGGCAAAACCGTAAATGTTGGGGTCGTTGTTGAGCAGGTTGTTGACCCCGCCGAAAAGCTCGATATTCTCGCTGAAGCGTTTGGAGGCGAAAAGGTGGACCAGGGTATAGCCATCGCTCTTGTACTGGTCGCTGATCTGCCGGGTTCCCACTGATGCCAGCCTCACACCGGTTTTAAATCCCTTTTCCGGCATATCGTAGCGCAGCTCCGCAGTGTTGAGCAGGTCCGGCTCGTTGAGCAGGCGGCTGTGGGTGGATTTGTCCCGGGTCTGGATCAGGGCTGCTTCGTCGCTGAAAACCACCCGGTCGCTGATCCTGAACGTGGCGCTCAGCTCTAAACCCTGGCTCATCGCCTTGGCCACGTTCTGGAACTGGAGCACGGGCCTGATCCAGGGGACAGTCAGGCGCGAGGGCGATCCGACGTTGCCGATGTACAGCGAATCGAAGCCCACCTCGACCGGGCTTATCATGTCCTGGAGGTCGTTGCGGAAGAAGCGGGCGGCGGCGGAAAAGCGGCCGACATTTCCTTCCACGCCGATCTCCCAGGTGTTGGATTCCTCGGCGATCAGGTTCGGATTGGGCCGGAGCAGGCTTTCCTTGGTCGGGGAATCGATGTACAGCTCATAGATGCTGGGGGCGCGGATACCCCGGCCGTAGGAGCCTTTCAGGCGCAGGTTATCCCTGAGCGACAGGGTGGAACTGACCTTGGGGCTCAGGGTGGAGCCGAACTGCGAGTGGTCGTCGTAGCGCGCGCCCAGCACGAAGACCAGTAGGTCGGCAGGCTGGAAAATATCCTGCAGGTAAACGGCATTGTTGGTGACGTTGTACTTGGTATAGTTGTCGCTGCGCTCTTCCCGGCGTGAATCGGCGCCGAAGGTCAATTTATTGCCGGCCGGAAAGGTGTAGGTGAAACGGCTCTCGATCTGCGTGAGGTCCTGGAAAAGACGGTAGTCGGTGTTGGTCTGGGTGTAGGGATTCAGATCGGGACCGAAAATTTCCGGGTAGACCGCTATCCCGGTGTGGAACCGGTAGTAGTGGCCGCGCAGGAGGAATTCGGCGCGGTCGGCGACCACGTAGTTGTAATCGAGGTAATAGGACTTGCGGTTTGTGTCGGAGATTCGTCTGCCGTTGCCCCAGGCATAGGGCCGCATGCCTTTGCGCTTGACCAGCGACCTTTCGAAGCCGAACTGGATGAGCTGGCGGCGGGTGAGGTCCACGGACAGATCGATACCGCCCGAGCGCAGGTTCTTCTTGTCGCCGTCGGTCCAGGGGGTTTCCTTGTAGCGGTCGAACTGGCCCTCGCGGTCGATGCAGGCGAAGAGGGAATAGCCGAGCCGGCCGGCGCGTTCGGCCATGTAGCCCTTGATGAACGGGTTCTGATCCTCGCCGTACTTGCTCTGTCCGTAGCGGGTGGAAAAGCCCGCCACCATGTCCTCGGGAGGCTTCTTGGTAATGATGTTGATCACTCCGCCGATCGCGTCGCTGCCGTAGAGGGCCGAACTGGGCCCGCGGACGATTTCGATGCGCTGGATCATGGCGGTGGGCAGGTCGTCGAGGTTGACGTTGTCGCGCATGCCGGCGGCCACCCGGCGGCCGTTGATTAATATCAGGGTATGCGTGGTTCTCAATCCTCGGAGGCTGGCCGACAGGGAGCGCTCCTCGTCCCCCCGCAGATAGGCGCTCTGCGCCTCCATCAAGGCATCCGCCACGGTCAGCGCGCCGGTCTCCTGAATTTCCTCATCGCTGATTATTTCCACCGCCGAGGGTACCTTTTTGAGCTCCATCGGTACGATCGTGGCGGTGACTGTCACGTGCGGAACCGTGTCTCGGACCACCACGCCGGGCATGGAGATGACCATCTCTTTCAGCTTGAAAGAAACTTCCACCGTGATGTCCGAAACCACCAGCACCCGTTTGAAGCCGGTTTCGTAGCCGGTCATCCAGACGATCAGCTGGCAGTAGCCGGGCTGCACTTCCTTGATTTCGAACTTGCCGTCCTTCTGGGAGACCGCGCCGATCTTGGTCTGACGGATCGAGATCTGGGCGCCCTCGAGCGGCTGGCCGCTTTCGGTCTGGATGGTCCCCCGGATAATGCCGGTACCCGCGGCCCAGACTGTCGAGTTCACCGCTAACAGCAGAATCAGACATATCGCACGTAGCATAAGCTGAGACACCTCAGGTTGAGCGTTTAAGACGGCCCGGTGGCCGACAGCGCTCGGGGAATCGCTCGATGGCAGCGCTTGCGATGAAACTCGAAAGACCGAAACGCCGAGCACGGAATTGTGATTTCGAAACCCACCGTTTGGAGTGGAATGGTGAAATAATATGTCGGGACCACTGCTTGGGAGTCGAGTGGATGAGAGGACATTTGAGGTCCGCGGTGACCGCTCTTATAAGGGACGTAACCAGCGTGACAGGGAGATTCTATCTGAGTTACCCTCTTGGGCAGGCCGAGTTCCATGTTTTGTGACCGCCGAACGTTTTATCCGCGTTTATGGAGAACGGCCGTGACCTGAAATCATCCGGGGGCCAGATCGCAACCGACTCTACAAACAACGGATTATCGATGATTTTGTCAAGCGAAATCGCCTGCGGAGGGCTTCTCCGTGGGTACTCCCCCCTTGTGCCCTGGCCGGGAGACGCGAAATAATCCGGCGCTCCGCGGGATTTACCGGGGCAGATGAGTAGGCAACTGCTGTAAAAAAAGGAAGGCCAAAGAAGCCGAAAAATGAAACCAAACCGCAAATCCGGTTGTCTTAACAGGCAGAAAGCTGGAACGGAATCAAGCGAAGAAAATCAAACAACCTGGAGGATACAATGACTGTCGGCGAAAAACTTCACCTGGTGAACAATGCGGTAATCGGTCTGGTGGTGTACTTCTCCCTGTTCTCCCTGGTTCTGCTGGTGTAACCGGGTTTTCATAGAGCTTCAGTTGAGGCGCCGCCCCGGCAACGGGGCGGCTTTTTTTTGTCGGGAACCGGGGCGGGTAAATCCCTTGAAGCGGAGTGGGCGGTCGGCTATCTTTAGAAAAAATCGACAATCTGGTCAACTGCCGCCGCAACCGGCTCGAGGGAGGGCTTCATCATGTTCGTCTCCGGGAAAAAACAATCCGAAAAGAAGGGCCTGCCGCCGGGCAGCCTGGTCTTCATCGGTGAAGAAAAAAGCCACAAGCCGGTGATCAAGATTTTCGATTACGACCAGGACCGGTTCGAGGAGCGCGAAGAAAGGAACCTCGACCAGTGCATGCGCTACCGTAAGTCCGACACGGTGACCTGGGTCAACATCGACGGCGTCCACGACGTGGAGCTGATCCGCGAGATCGGGCAGCTCTGCGACCTCCATCCCCTGCTCCTGGAAGACGTGCTCAACACGGCCCACCGGCCCAAGCTGGACGAATTCGAAGAGCACCTGTTCGTCCTGCTGAAGATGATCCGTTTCGACGACGACCAGGAAAGGATCAGGACCGAACAGGTTTCGCTGGTACTGGGGAAGAACTTCGTGCTTTCTTTCCATGAAAGCCAGGGCGACGTATTCGAATCGGTCAGGGACAGGCTGCGCCACTCCAGGGGGAGGATCAGGCGGATGGGGGCCGATTACCTGGCCTATTGCCTGATCGATGCAATCGTGGACGAATACTTCAACGTGCTGGAAAAGATCGACGAAAGGATTGAGCGACTGGAAGACGACCTGATGGACGATTCAGGTGAAAGTACTACGCACAAGATCTATTCCCTGAAGAAGGACCTGATCTTTCTGCTCAAGGCGATCTGGCCGCTACGGGAAATGGTGGCGCGGCTGGAGAAGGGCGAATCCGAGCTGGTTTCCGACAAGTTATCGATTTTTCTGCGCGACCTCTACGACCACATCATCCAGGTGATGGAGACCATCGAATCCTACCGTGACGTGCTCACCGGCCTGCTCGACACCTACCTCTCCGCGATGAGCAACCGGATGAATACGGTGATGAAGATGCTGACCGTGATCGCCACCATCTTCATCCCTCTCACTTTCATCGTCGGGATCTACGGAATGAATTTCGAACACATGCCGGAGCTGCACTGGCACTGGGGTTACCCCACGGTGCTGGGGCTGATGGCGGCGATGACGCTGTCGATGCTGATCTATTTCAGGCGCAAGTACTGGATCTAAATCGGCTGCCGGGGAATAAAAATTTGCATTTTGCCGGGGATTGAATTACTATCCCCGCTCCGGTCTCACCGGATTCCCGGCATTGGAACTTCAAACGGTACAACGTTTTCAGAAAGAACTGCGGAGGTAATCAAGATGGCCGAACGGAACAAGGCGCTCAACAAGTGGAGCAGTCAGCTCACCCAGGACCCCTCGTTTCCCGCCTCCCATGCCATGCTTTACGGCGCCGGGATGAGCGAAGAGGACATGGGCCGGCCCCAGGTGGCAATCGCCAGCATGGGTTACGAGATAAACCCCTGCAACATGCACCTCAACGTTTTCGCACAAGAGATCAAGGCCGGGGTCGAGAAGGCCGGGCTCAAGGGCTGGATTTTCAACACGATCGGCGTTTCCGACGGCATATCGATGGGCACCCAGGGGATGAAGTTCTCCCTGCCTTCGCGCGACATCATCGCCGACTCGATCGAGGACCACGTCTACGCCCACTACTACGACGCGCTGGTCTGCGTGCCGGGCTGCGACAAGAACATGCCCGGCTCGATCATCGCCATGGGCCGGCTCGACCGCCCGGCGATCATGGTCTACGGCGGCACGATCCGCGCCGGCCACTGGCAGGGCCGAGACCTGGACATCGTGAGCGCTTTCGAGGCCTACGGCGAATGGCTGGCGCAGAAGATCACCAGAGAGGAGCTGACCCAGATTAAGAAACACACCTGCCCGGGCCCCGGCGCCTGCGGCGGAATGTACACGGCCAACACCGTGGCCAGCGCCATCGAAACCCTGGGCATGAGCCTGCCCTACAGCAGCAGCTACCCGGCCGACAGCAAAGAGAAACTCGGCGAGCTGCAGAGCGCGGGCCGCTACCTGAGAATCCTGCTCGAAAACGACATCACCCCCAGCCGGATCATGACCAAGAAGGCATTCGAAAACGCCATCGCGATGGTGATGGTCCTGGGCGGATCGACCAATGCGGTGCTGCACCTGATCGCCATGGCCAAGAGTGTGGGGGTGAAACTGGTTATCGACGACTTTCAGCGGATCAGCGACCGCACCCCCTACCTGGCAGACCTCAAGCCCAGCGGCCGGTTCCTGATGGAAGACCTCTACCGCGCCGGCGGCGTGCCTGCGGTGCAGAAACTGATGCTCGAGCACGGTCTGCTGGACGGCGGTTGCCTGACCGTGACCGGCCGGACCCTGGCCGAAAACGTGAATGACCTGCCGGGCTTAACCGCGGGCCAGACCGTGATTGCGCCGATCGACCGGCCGATCAAGAAGACCGGCCACATCACGATCCTTTACGGCAACCTCGCCCCCGAGGGCGCGGTGGCCAAGATCACCGGCAAGGAGGGCACCCGTTTCTCCGGCACGGCCTGCGTGTTCGACAGCGAGGAGGACTGTATCCACGCCCTGGAACAGAAGAAGATCGGGGAGGGCAGCGTGGTGGTGATACGCTACGAGGGGCCCAGGGGCGGGCCGGGCATGCGCGAGATGCTCAAGGTCACCAGCGCGATCGTGGGCGCGGGGCTCACCAAGAGCGTGGCGCTCATGACCGACGGCCGGTTCTCCGGCGGCACCCACGGCTTCATGATCGGCCACGTCTGCCCGGAGGCGGCAATGGGCGGCGCGATCGGGCTGGTGGCGGACGGCGACCGGATCACGATCGATGCCGACACCCGGCAGATCACCCTGCACGTTTCCGAAAAAGAGCTGGTAGCCCGGCGCAAGGGCTGGAAACCGAAAGAGCACCAGTTCAAGAAGGGCGCCCTGGCCAAGTACGCAAAGATGGTCAGCAGTGCCAGCCAGGGCTGCGTGACGGATGAGTTTTGACTGGAACCAACAAATGAAGGCAAAAAACAGGGCTGCCCCAAAAGTTTTTTACTACCTGTAGGGGCGGACCCATGTGTCCGCCCACCGTTTGTGGATCCGGGCGCACACGGGGGTACGCCCCTACACCCATCTTGTTGTCTTATAAGCACTTGAAGGCAGGTGTAGCATTGACGGTTTCTTTGTGCTGCAGCGGTTTTACCTTATGAAAACAGCCTTAACCGGACTTTTGGGACAACCCCTTATTTAGCGATAAAAGTGATAACTCGTTTAAATTTTACGAATTACTGCAAGTTAAACCTCACACCCGCTTTCAGTTCGAAAATTCCCGTATTTTTTTCCTCCAGGAACCGGTTGTACTTCAGGCCGTCCCCGTCGAGCCTGAAAAACCACATTCCATCCAGGTCCAACAGGCTGACGTTTCGGCGGGGCTTCCCAGTGAAAACCAGGTGATAAGCTGCATTTAGTACCAGGCTGTAGTTGCCTGCCAGGCGGTATTCCAGTCCCGTACCCATCAGGACGCCGGGGCTGCTCTTTTCTCCTTTCCCATGACCGTATTCCATGTCCAGCCAACCCTCTGATGATGTCGACTGTATGATCGAGGCGCGGTAATAGTAAAGGCCGCCGCCCAGCATCAGTGAGGCGCGCAGCCTCGCCAGTTCGGGCGAACGGAACACGAGAGAAGGAGTCCAGCTTAGCCCCCACATCCCCGAAACCGCCTGGGTGCCTGCCACCCGAAAATCTCGAATATATACATCACCATATCCACCATATTTTTTAAACCATTCTTCCATGCGTTTCGTGTAGTATACATTGATGTAATCGAGGTAGTTTCTTTCGTAATTTCCCGCTTTGAATCTTAGAGAATGGTAGTTCAGCGAAACCGGCACGATTGCCAGCCAGGGAGCGATCCGGTAGCCGAGTTCGCCGGAGAAGGAAGAGGACAGACTGTAAAAGCTTTCCATCTCCAGGCCTCCGCTGGAATTGCCTCCGCCTGCGCTGAATTCCAGATACCAGCCCCGGTTTTCGGTCGCGGCGGCGGATAAACTCAGGCAGGAGGATAAGATCAGCGCGGATGTCAAGAGTGTCATTTTCATGGCGGTTACTTCCGGCTCGAGGGTTGAAGCGGTGACAGGTAGAATTTAAACCCTACCGATATGTGCAGTATTCTAACGTTTTTGCCCTCCATGAACTGGCTGCCCGCCAGTCCGCTGCCGGTGCGCTGAAAGAACCAGACGCCTTCGGCCTCTCTGATTACGTCCGTGGATTTGTTTTTCTCGGTGAACAGCAGGCTGTATTTGATCTCGAAAGTCGGGACCACCCATTTCGAAGTTTCGTAGTCGAAGCCGCAGCCGAGCCAGAGTCCGAAATCCGTCCGGCTTTTTCTCCCCAGAACGACACTGTCGTACCTTCGGCGGTAGGGGCCGCTGGATTCCCTGGATGAAATGATATTTTCCAGAGTCACTCTCGAATGGAAAACTGCCGGCCCGCCACCGGCGAAGAGCCTCAAAAGAGAACCGGCCGGCACACTGTAGAATACTCCCGGTGTGAAAGACAGGCCGGTCATGTTCGAAGCCGGATCGATGGCGTAGATGTCCTCGGGGAAGCGATATGCCGGGATGAGTATCGAGGCGATTTCTGGGAATTCTTCGCGGTAGCGGCTGAAGAACTCGTCTTTGTATTCCCAGAAATTGTCGATGTAAGCCTGGCTGTAGAACTTGCAGGCGAGATATTCAATGTCGAAAGGAATGATACTCAGCCTTTCGTTCAGCCTCAGACCGCAAGCTGCCGAAAAGGAAAACGTCGGATCGTAGAATTTTTGCATATCCAGCGGGCCATAGGTAGCGGCCCCGCCGACAGAGAGTTCCACAAACCACCGCCGGCCTTGTGAATCCGCCCGAAGGCCGGCGGCGCAGGCCGCCAGCAGAAGCGCGCAAAGTAAACATGTTTTTCGCATAGGCGCCTGCCTTCCGGGGAAAAATTCTGTACTTACCGGGGGCCGGTCTCGCCGGTTATAGAACCGGCGCACTCCGGCCCCTGCCGGGAATCCGGCCAAGGATAGGTCTCTGGGGGGATCTGACGAACTTGAAACGGTTGGGGGGAAAAGGATGAAACGTAATCAGGCTTGCATCTGATATATAAATCGCAAAGCGAAAAAAGTCAATTTAAGTACGAAAGTCAGCGGTAAGGCTGTTTCAAAGCAAGTACTCCCTCACCGCCCGAAACAGCGCCTCGACGTTCGCCAGCGGCACCTCCCCGATCATGTCCTGGTCCGGGGCGACGATGTAGCCCAGGGGGCCGAGCTCATTGATGGTGGCTCGGGTTACTGCGTAGACTTCCTCGGTAGAGGCCGACGGCAGCAGGGTCTGGGTGCTGATCCCGCCGTGGAACGCGATCCGGCCTCGGAAACGCCGGCCCAATTCCGCCGGGGCCATGCCGGCGGCCGATACCTGTACCGGGTCCAGCACCTCCACGCCGATCTTGATCAGGTCTTCCACCAGGCCGCTCACCGCGCCGCAGGTGTGGTACATCACCCGCAGGCCGTAGCTCCGGGCTTGCGCAGCGATCCTTCCGAGCTGCGGCTTGAACACTTCGCGGAAAGTGACGGGGCTGATAAAGGTGGAGTCCTGGGTGCCGAAATCGCTGCCGAAATAGTAGATGTCCAGATACCCGGCGCAAGATTCGAGGTAGACCCGGTTCAGCTCAAGGAAGCAGTCGGTGAGACGCCGGACCAGCTCCGCGGCCAGCTCGGGCCGGTCCACCAGGGCCACCAGGAACTCTTCCTCGCCCAGCATGAACCTGGCATTGGTGAAAATGCTGGACCAGACCCCGCCGTACACCGCCAGGCCGGCGGCCCTGGCATCTGCGGCGGCCCTGACACCGGCTTCTAAGTCGAGTATTTCCGGCCCAGGCCAGCGCACGCGGCCAAGATCGTCCGGTCCGGAGGCGCCGGCCAGCACCGGGCGTTCGACCCGGTTGGTCCAGGCCCCCTCGGAGCCGGTGCGCAGCCAGAGGTTGCCGAACATGTCGTAGAACCGGCCCGGGCCATCGGCCCGGCCGAACAATTCGCGGCGGTAGACCGGTTCGACCTGCACCGAATCGGAGCCGAAATGGCGGAGCAGGTCGAGGTTTTTGGAGAGGCCGAGCTGTTTGCGGAGATTGGCGGCAAGCTCGGGATCGGCGCGGAAGAAGGCGGGCGGCCGGTCGATTTCCCGGTAGTCCAGGGCGGCCAGGACCCGTTCCCGGCTGCTTAACTCTACAGGCATAGTTTACTCACAGTGGAAAGCGCAACCGGCTCTCACCGGTCCCCGAACACGTCGCCCATCCGGCCCAGCACGCTGCCTTCGCCCACCTGTTTGCCGCCGAACTTGGAGGGGGCGCTGGCCAGGACCCGGTCGGCCAGGCGGCTGAACGGCAAGCTCTGCAGCCAGACATCCCCGCGGCCGCGCAGGGTGGCCAGGAACAGGCCCTCGCCGCCGAAGATCATCGACTTGAGGCTGCCGGCCCGCTCGATCGCGTATTCGACACTCGGCGTGAAAGCCACCAGGCAGCCGGTGTCCACCCGCAGAGTTTCGCCGGCCAGCTTGCGGCGCACGATAGTGCCGCCGGCGTGCAGGAACGCCATGCCGTCGCCGAGCAGTTTTTCCAGGATGAAGCCCTCCCCGCCGAAAAAGCCGGTGCCCAGCCGGCGGGTGAAAGTGATGGAGATTTCCGTGCCCAGGGCGGCGCAGAGGAAAGCGTCCTTCTGGCAGATCAGCTCGCCGCCCAGTTCGGCCATGTTCACCGGGATGATCTTGCCCGGATAGGGCGCGGCGAAAGCCACCCGTTTCTTGCCTGAGCCGCTGTTGGTGAAATGGGTCATGAAGATCGACTCGCCGGTCAGGACGCGCTTGCCCACGTTCAGGAGCTTGTCCATGATGCTTTCTTCGGGGTTCGAGCCATCGCCCATTTTGGTTTCCCAGGTGATCCCATCCTCCATGTAGTTCATGCTGCCCGCCTCGGCCACCACCTTTTCGCCCGGGTCGAGCTCGACCTCCACGATCTGCATGTCATCGCCGATTATTTCGTAATCCACCACGTGGCACTTCATCGCTGCCTCCCTGAAGGATAAGGGCCGGAATTAATCTCGTTTAGGGACCGGATGCCTGTAAAATATAGCGGAACGGGCGGCCGGACGACAGTCCAAAGGCGGGATGTGAGGAGATGCCACGAAGAAACCTCTCCGTTGCAATCCACAGCCGCACTTTTTAATATTGACAGGCCGTCTTTATGGGCGCGGGTCGGGGAAGAGGCGGGGCGGTCCGGACGAATCGCGTCCAGCCGCTGAACCGTCGGCACCCGAGGCCGCCCTATTTGCCGGAGAGAACCATGCGGGTAACTGGCGATCGAAAAATTTACTGCCTGACACTCGCCCTGATACCTATCTTAATTTTCATGTCCGGCTTCGGTCTGAGTTCAGCGCAGTTATGGGCCGGGCAAACGCTCATCCCGATACGAGGAGCCGCCGCCATGTATAAGCACGCCGTAGTTCTGTTTTCGCTTCTCCTGGCTTTCGCCTCGGCCGCAGCCGGCGAGGAGCCGTTCAGCGGGCTCAACGTCAACCTGAGCAACCTCTTCCGGCTGTCGGACGCCAAGACCCGCTCGATCAGCCCCGAAAACTTCACCGGCGAAAAAAGCAAGGGCGGGATGGCCAGCGAGGGGACCAATGCCAATGCCGCCCGCGACCTGGGAGTAGGCTGGAAAATAAGCCCATCGGTGAGAGTAAAGGCCGGGGAAACTTTCACCCTGGGCGAGATCGAGGGGCCGGGGGCGATCCAGCACATCTGGATGACCGTCACCGGCCATTGGCGCTTCTCCATCCTGAGAATCTACTGGGACGGCGAAAAGGAGCCCTCCGTGGAATGCCCGGTCGGGGATTTCTTCGCCAGCGGCTGGGGCGGCTACGCCCAGATCAACTCCCTGCCGGTCTGCGTCAACCCGGGGAGCGCTTTCAACTGCTACTGGGTCATGCCATTCCGCAAGCACGCCCGGCTCACCTTCGAAAACATCGACAACCAGGATGTTACGGTCTACTACCAGATCGACTATACCCTCACCGCCGTCCCTGCGGACGCCGCCTATCTGCACGCTCAGTTCCGCCGGGTCAACCCGCTGCCCTACAAGCAGGTCTATACGATCCTGGACGGAGTGAAAGGCCAGGGCCAATACGTGGGCACCTACCTGTGCTGGGGGGTGAACAACACCGGCTGGTGGGGCGAGGGAGAGATCAAGTTCTATCTGGACGGCGACCGGGACTGGCCCACGATCTGCGGCACGGGCACGGAAGATTATTTCTGCGGATCATACAACTTCGAAAACCAGAAGACCCATCAGTACCAGGAATTCAGCACTCCCTACACCGGGATGCCGCAGGTGATCCGGCCGGACGGGGTCTACGAGAGCCAGCAGCGTTTCGGGCTGTACCGCTGGCATATCCCCGACCCGATCCGCTTCGCCAGGGACCTGCAAGTGACGATCCAGGCCCTGGGCTGGCGCCGGGACCGGACCTACCTGCCCTTGCAGGACGACATCGCCAGCGTGGCCTACTGGTATCAGGCCGAACCGCACGCCGCCTTCCCGAAGCTGCCGGCCAGGGAGTTTCTCGAGGTTCGCTGATGGCTCCTGCGGTACGCGTACGAGTTCCGGCGGGAGGACTTACTGCTCAGGGTATAGAGTTGTTTTATAGCAAAGCGCAGAGATTATTTTTAGACTTCTTTTGGTGGCAAAAGAAGCAAAACCATTGATACGCATTAAAATGCGTACGTCTCCGCTATGCTTTGCATAGCTCCGGCACTTTCATAACTGAAACAAAGGTTATTTCAAGAACTCGAGTCTTCTACTTCGCTTCTTTGGCGGTCGCCTGCGCGAGGTCTCGCGCAATGGCCTGCCGGGCTTCTGGCATTTATCAACGCCACGATGGAAATTACTCATCTTCTACACGCTCCAATAAGAAGCTCTTGAGGCTTTAGGGCTATTGTAGACTCTGACATGACAATTCAAGAATCTGAGGAAATGCAAACAAGTTCAAGTTGCAGGAAGTGACTATAGGATTCTTTCCGTTATGATAATCCGTAATATCAGAATCGACGATTTTTTCCGGTTCAACCGGATGGACTGGTCGCCCCTGCCGAAGGAGCGCGACTCGATTTACGTCATTATCTGCGCCAACCACGCCGAATGCTCGTTTATCGCCGAGGAGGAAGGCGAATTCGTGGGAGTGCTGCTGGCCACCCGCAGCGCAGACGGCGAAGCGGTGTACTGCAACCATCTGCTGGTAGCTGAAAAAGCGCGCCAAAAAGGGGTGGGCGGCCGGCTGATCGAGCGGCTCGAAACGTACGCGGCCCAGGCCGGAATCGGGACGATCTGGTTCCATTGCCAGGACGAAACCGTGGAGTACTACCAGTCCAAAGGCTACCGGGAGAGTTACGAGCTGTTCCCGGAACTGAAAGACTATCTGCGCGAAACCAAGAAGGTGCATACCATGGTCAAGCACCTGAGGCCTGGCGCCTGACCTGAAGCCGCCCTCCCGGGCTGGAGCGGGGGGATACCTGGTAAAATTACCATTTACTAATATGGGGAATTCATTATATTCGAAGTTTCGGCTGCACTTGCAGGGCCTGTCCTGATACCATTTGTCCTGTCAAACCGGTATAACTGAACCGGTGAACGACCGCCTTCGTGTTAAACGGGTCAATTATCCACAAACAATATTTACCATCCCGGCAGGAGGGGACCATCATGGATAAAAACACGGGCAAGAACAAGTCGCGCAGGGAGTTTATCCGCACCGGCACGCTGGCCGCGGCTGGAGCGCTGGCCGGTTTTTCGATCGTGCGCAGCTACGGCCAGAATAACGACCTGATCAAGGTGGGAGTGATCGGCTGCGGGGGTCGGGGCACAGGCGCGGCTGAAAACTGCCTCACTTCCTCGCCAAACGTCCGGCTGGTGGCCCTGGCCGACCTCTACAAGGACCATCTCGACAAGTGCCTGAACAACCTCAAGGACCCCAATCGCGAGGGTGGCAAGCTCGAAGGCATCGATGTGAAGCCGGATCGCTGTTTCGTGGGGTTCGATGCTTACCAGAAACTTCTCGCCACCGATGTCAACCTGGTGATCCTGGCCACGCCGCCGGGCTTCCGGCCGATTCACTTCGAAGCGACCGTGAATGCCGGCAAGCATATCTTCACCGAAAAGCCGGTGGCCGTGGACCCGGTGGGAATCCGCCGGTTCCTGGCCGCGGGCGAGCTGTCCAAGCAGAAGGGCCTGGCAGTGGTGGCCGGCACCCAGCGCCGCCACGACCCGGCTTACCAGGAGTGGGTCAAGCGCATCCAGGACGGAGCCGTCGGGGAAGTGGTCAGCGCCCGCGCCTACTGGAACGGCGGTTCCCTCTGGAGCTACGAACGTCAGCCGAACTGGAGCGACATGGAGTGGCAGACCCGCAACTGGTACTACTTCGACTGGATCTGCGGCGACCATATCGTCGAACAGCACGTGCACAACCTGGACGTGATCAACTGGGTGATGAATTCCCATCCGGTCAAAGCGCTCGGCTCCGGCGGCCGCCAGGTGCGTACCGCGCCGCTGTTCGGCAACATCTGGGACCACTTCACTATCGATTACGAATACGAAAACGGCGTGCACATGCTGAGCTCGTGCCGGCATTGGGAGAATTGCGACCGTCTGATCGCTGAATTCGTCCACGGCTCCCAGGGCGTGGCGGAAACGACCGGCTCCCGCAACGTGATCCGTGGCGCGAACCGCTGGGCTTACCGCGGAGAGCAGATCAATCCGTACGTGCAGGAACACACCGACCTGATCAAGAGTATCCGCAGCGGCAAGCCGCTCAACGAGTCGCAGAGCGTGGCTTGGTCGACGATGACCGCGATCATGGGACGTCATTCGGCTTACACCGGCAAGGAAGTGACCTGGGACCAGATGATGGCCTCGACGCTGGACTATTCTCCTCCCAAGTACGAGTTCGGGCCGGTGCCGATGCGGCCGGCGCCGATGCCCGGACAACAGCCGGCCTGAACGGCCCGGGAAAAGCTGTTTCCAACCGAAGCGTACCTCATGCTGGAGAATGGAACATGAAAGTAACCGATAACGAATCCAGACAGAACCGCCGGGCTTTCATCCGGACCGGCGCAGTAGCGGCGGCCGGGGCGCTGGCGGGATTTTCCGTGGTGAAAAACGCCTGGGGCCAGAATGCCGACCTGATCCGGGTGGGCCTGGTGGGCTGCGGCGGCCGGGGCACGGGCGCGGCCGAAAACGTTCTCGGCTCCGCACCCAACGTCAAGCTGGTCGCAGTGGCGGACCTGTTCGCCGACCAGGCGGAGAAATGCCTCAAAACGCTGACCGACCCGAACCGCGACGGCGGCCCCCTGAAAGGGGTGGAAGTGAGCCGCGACCGGATTTTTATCGGTTTCGACGCGTACAGTAAGCTCCTGGCCGCCGATGTCGACCTGGTGATTCTGGCCACGCCGCCGGGGTTCCGGCCGCTTCAGTTCGAGGCTTGCGTGGTGGCAGGCAAGCACGTTTTCGCCGAAAAGCCGATGGCAGTCGACCCGGTGGGCGCGCGCCGGTTCATGGAGGCCGGCCGCAACTCCGTGGCCAAGGGCCTGGGGATGGTGGCCGGCACTCAGCGCCGCCATGACCCGGCCTATGTCGAACTGATGAAGCGGGTGCACGGCGGCGAGATCGGCCAGATCATCTCCACCCGCGCCTACTGGTGCCAGCACTACCTCTGGAAGCGAGACCGTCAGCCGGGCTGGAACGATGTCGAATTTCAGATCCGCAACTGGAACTATTTCGACTGGGTCTCCGGCGACCACATCGTCGAACAGCACATCCACAACCTGGACGTGATCAACTGGGCGATGGAGACCCACCCGGTCAAAGCGCTCGGCACAGGCGGCCGGCAGGTGCGGATCGAGGAAGTCTACGGCAATGCCTTCGACCACTTTTCAGTCGATTTCGAGTACGAAAACGGTGTGCATCTCTTTTCCATGTGCCGCCAGCAGGAGGGCACCGACATCCGGATCGGCGAGTTCGTGCGCGGAGAAAAGGGAGAGGCCCAATCGTCGGACCGGACCATTATCCGCGGCGCGGCCAACTGGATGTACCGGGGGCCCAAGGTCAATCCCTACGTGCAGGAACATACCGACCTGATCGAGAGTATCCGCAAGGGCAAGCCGATCAACGAGGCGCAGGCCGTGGCCGAATCGACCATGACCGCGATCATGGGCCGCACGTCCGCCTATACGGGCAAGGAAGTGACCTGGGAGGAAATGATGGCCTCCACCCTGGATTTTTCGCCGCCCGCATACAAATTCGGACCGCTGCCGGTGCGTCCCGTACCCAAACCGGGGCAGCCGGCCTGAACTTCAAACCGGAGACCCTCGAGCTGCGGCCGGCACTGAAGAACTGGTCAAGGGGCCGTAAGACAGGGGATTACAGAAACAGCAACTGGCAAAAGGAACCGCGATGAAGGGAGTCAGACTGACGGTGCTGGCCGCATTGGCCGGAGTGTGGCTGGCAGGCTGCGGGAAAGAGGAAGTCAAGACCCCGCCGGAAAACTACACGGTGAAAATTCCCGGCAGCGAAATCGAGTTCGAAATGGTTTATGTCCCGGGAGGGGAGTTCGTGATGGGCAGCCCGGAGGACGAACCGAAACGGGGAGAGGACGAGGGACCTCAGCGTAAAGTAAGAGTCAAACCATACTGGATCGGCAAGACGGAAGTGACCTGGGAGATGTACGAACAGTACGCCTTCGTCAAAGACCCCCTCATGCTCGATGCAATCTCGATCGCTTCACCCAAGATTAACCTCGACTATGGCCTCAAATTCTGGAGCTGGCTCAAGCTGCAGAGCAAGCTGTCGTACAACGAACAACTGGACGCGATCAGCAAGCCTTCGCCCTACTACGGCGACTACTACCACGGTATGGGCCGGGGCAGGAAGCCGGCTATCGGCGTGAGCCGGCTCAACGCGCGGGTTTACTGCGAATGGCTGACTAAAAAGACCGGCCAGCACTACCGGCTCCCCACCGAGGCCGAATGGGAATACGCCGCCCGGGCTGGCAGCCGGACGACCTATCCATTCGGGGACGACCAGAGCCAACTCAAGGAATACGCCTGGTACGAAGCCGACAGCGACTTCGAAACCATGGAAGTCGGCACTCGCAAGCCCAACGCCTGGGGAATCCACGACATGCTGGGCAACGTCTGGGAGTTCTGTTTTGACTACTATGACCCGGACTATCTCAAGAAGCTCAAGGCGGAGAAAGTCAACGTCGGGCCCGAGGGCCCAGCGGAGAGCCGGGAAGTGAAGGCGAGCCTGCGCGGCGGGAGCTGGGACGATTTCCCGGAGGAGCTGCGGCCGGCCAACCGCATGGAGCAGCTCGACTGGTGGAACGAGCGCGACCCGCAGCGGCCGCGCGGCGCCTGGTGGCTGGTGGACGGCAACGTGGTCGGTTTCCGGCTGGCCCGGTCGGCGGAGTGAAGGCCAGGCTTACCGCACAGCATTCAACATAATAACCGGAAAAAGGTGCAGGGGCGGTTCGCGAACCGCCCCTGCGTTATTTATGGGCGGAAATCGCGAGCCGTGGGGAGCCTTGTATTTTGGGGGAGACCTGGGCGTCTAAGGGGTGCGGGCCGG
>Ga0214473_10000641_pt1 | contig 48579 bp, 70 predicted proteins | sample RVTome_7_FD_203509 | JGI IMG/M metagenome (GOLD analysis project Ga0214473, IMG submission 203509) | Soil microbial communities from uranium-contaminated site in the Upper Colorado River Basin, Wyoming, United States - RVT98D197 | ecosystem: Environmental > Terrestrial > Soil > Contaminated >...
CTTTCTTGGGTTTGCCTCTGGGCTAAGTCTAATAGTAGCCAGTCTTGCTGGTAAATACTACGTGGAGTCCCATACTGAGGTGGAAGATGCCACAGAGAAGCCTCTAGGATGAGCTACAATGCATTTAAATAGGTCTAGGTAGGCTACCCTACGTTGGACATGAATAAGCCCCTTAAACAGGGGCTTTTCTTTATTGGTCTATCGGGGAACGTACACCAAGATATACTGGGTGTCGGGGTTTATCTAGCGCCCCTACGGGGAAGCGCTTATACTTAACTAGATTACCCGTCCATAGTATTCTGTTATCCCATATCTCTTGCCGTAAGGCATCATCCATGCCAGTGCCTATATTGAAGGCTACCCCGGTTACCACATCCATAACCCGCAGTGCCCCCAGTGTACCCTTCGGGGTAAGGTTCTCTTGGTGTGATGAGCGTTTACTGTGCCCAAGGTTATCTTCCACCTGTTCATTGTTGTTCTGCATCTGTTCCTCAAATCCAATGATAGTAGCCTCACTATCAACAAACCGCTTGACTTTTAACAGCAGGCCCTCTTTAACTGTAGACCTACCAAACTTATACCGGCCATCAATCTTGCGGAGGATAAGGCCCTCATACCCCTGCCCAAGAACATCCTCCTCATACTCAAGCAGTTCCTCCCCACAACACATAAGTTTTCTGGTGTGCTGGATAATACGGGGGGTATGTGCCCGAGCAAGTAAATCAGATAACTGCTGCTCACGCAAAGCGTACCCCGCCATAGAGTCCCACAAGTCAAATACATAGTAGGTAAACTCAAACTCAGCCTTGTCTTGTGACATCACAGCAGACACTGTGTGGTTGTAGCACAGCTTGTCTGTAGGGCTTCCTACAATCAGTTCACCGTCAAACCCATTGTATTCTGGTTTTCCAAGGACAGACTGAACATACGTATTGGGGATTGGTTTCAGCGACCTTGACAACACAACACCATCAACAACTAAAGCACGAACACCATCCAGTTTAGGTGAGGCTATCAACGGGAACACAAGTCTCTCTGGGTCGTGGTTACATGCAAGCATTGGTTTCATATAAATCCTTTCTTTTTCATACATGATAAAGCCCAAGGACATTACATCCAAGGGCTTTTATTTTGCCTGTTCGGGGTAGGCTATTAGCCAAACACCCCGACACTAAGCAGTAAAGCAAATAACCACAGAAGTGCAACACCCACAACTACAACCTCCCCTGTAGTAACCCGGCGCAGTGGGTTGTACTTGCCTTCTGATTGTGCATAGGCAGAAAGGTTGGTAGCTGGGGTTGGTACTGGGTGACCCACCAAGTTCATTTTCTTAATCATATTCAAACCATTCATAGTATTCTCCTTAGCTTACAAGTAAAACGAAACCATAAAGGATAGCTGATACACTTACAGATATGATAAGTGCTACCCCAAGAAAGTTACCTAATGCATATAGGTCAGATTTAAGGTCTATCATAATTACTCCCACAAAGCTGCTTAGTAAGTGAGGCCAAAAAGATAGCCGCACTGCTGGCCTATAGGGCAGGTATCAACGCCAGGCTCCATGTATATCTCGTTCTTCACGTTCAGGTAATATGTAGTGTTGGGTTGCAACCGGTACGCTCCGGGTTTGGTCTGGTTTATCGTGAATCCCATGTTTGCAGATTGGCTGCCCTTGGTCAAATAGCCAATCGGGTTGATGAAGTTACACTGCTGCAATGACAGCGAGATAGTCTTCCGGGTGAGGTAATACTTGGTGCTCGAAAATTGCAACACACCTGCAATGGGAGTGCTGTTGTTTGGCGTGGTGAACTTGATTATAGACCATTGTCCGCGTCCGAGTGGCAGCACGAAACCCTTGCTCCTATCTGTCACGAAGTTAACTGCTGTCTGGATATTGCTGGGGTTAGCACATCCGGCAGGTGCTGGTGGAGGTGTTGCTGCCCCCACAGTAAAGGTGGTTGTGAATGAGGTATTATCCACAGCCACAGATACAGTGTGCTTTCCGGGGGGTAGCCGTGGGGTGGTGCAGGAAAGGCTAAACGAGGTGGCTGTTGCATTGGTTAATGTGCACACAGGTACTGCTGACGCTGACGTGCACACCCCAAGGGTAAGCAACCCGGTAAACAGTGCTGTGATTATTTGTTTGTTCATGTATTCTCCTGTTATGCTGCTGCCATGTCATCTGTGAACTCAACCACAACACGGAAGATAAAAAAATCAACCACCAGATACGTGGTAGGTTCCTCTGTTATAATTTCAAAGCCAAGAGAAACACCACAAATTATTTCAAATGAAAAGTCAATCATGCCATACCTATCCTATAATGTTTCAACTCCTGATAAATAGCACGCTGGGTGCCTTCTGCATTTACAAGCACAGCCCAGAACCGGCTGCTGATTCTTCCGCCCTCTGAATATGTGTGCTTAACACCTGTGGTCTTTTCTGATAACCTTCGGGTAGTGCTTGGCTGTAGGGCTATCCGCGCAAACCTACGCAGTGCCTTTGCTTTCTTTAAATTCATACTGGCTCCTTTATGTATTTGGTGATGTCTACACCAAGGCTGGATAAGGCTTCCTGTAAACCTATAGCCAGCGCATCTATGCTATCCTCATTATGTGTCCCGTCTTTTTCCCTCAGTGTGCGCACACGGTATGCATCTACAATCTGATGCATTAGCTCGTGGTAGAAGGTGACTCCAAGTTCACCGGGAACTGGGGAGTTATACAGCCTCACCGTATGTCTATTGCTATCAGACTCCCCTAGTATAGCTGAGTTATCCCGGTCATCCCCCGCAACCAACCGCTTGTCTTCAAGCAGTTCAACTACTACCCGGATGCAGCCTACTTGCATTGTCCTCATGTGAGCGCCCTCAAACCCTTAAACGGGGTTGCCACATCCTCCACACCCTCCATGCTTTTCTGAAAACTACTGAGAATGGCACTTACCACAACTAGGGCAGCGTATACACAGGGTTGTGTGGTACCCAATAGGTCGGCGTCGTCTGTTATAGGTGGGTCAAAAGCCACCCCAATCTCAGCATGTCCGGGTGCCTCTACAGAGTCCTTAAAAACAATTGTTATTTGGTTTGCCTTGTAGTCACTCATTGGTTCTCTCCTTCTGCTGTTTCTGTATCTCTGTCAGTTTCTTGATGTACCCCAAGCACAGCTTGTCTTGGTCTACTACTTGGTCTGCTTTGTTGGCTTGGTCAAGAAGAAATCTACTAAGTTCTTCTGAAAGTCTTGTCCTGCCGGTTCCTGTTGTAGTGCTGCTGGAATCTCCGGCAGTGGTATCATTTCTGGTGGGGGGCACAGTGTTGTTGTCATACAACCCGCCATGCTGCTTAACAAGATTCCGATACTTATCCAGTTCGGACTCCCGTTTCTTTTTGTTTGCATTGTTTTGCTCCTCTACCTTGTTGGCAAACCCCTGCAAGGTCTGCTTGGTTTGTGCTACTTCCTTTTGGTATTGGACAATAACTGCCTGCTGTTGGTTCTGTATGGTTAGCAGTTCATTATCAGCTTTTGTCCCCCGCTGGCTCCAACCGGCTGAGTATCCTACAATGAGGACAGCCAAGATAACAAGTATCTTTGCGGCTAGTTGGTATTGTATAGGTATAAACCCAAACATTATATTCCTTTCAATCGGGCGTACTCACGGCATAGCGTCCGGGTTATATTACCTATGATATATGCCTCTTCCTCTGTACCGGGGTGATGCTCACCAATGTACTCAAAGTAGTGTTGCTTGATGTGGGTAGCCTCGTGTGCTAGTGAACCCACTACGTCACTACCGTTCGTGTTATCCCCTTCACAGCACACCACACAGGCCATCCCTCCTGTGGCGTTTTCGTATGTATGCGTGGATGCACTACTTCCGGGGCTTAACCACTCCTCTGGGGTTGTTAGCCTCAGGTGCCTTCGGGCTTTCTTAAAGTCGGCCTCAGTCAAGCATAAAGTTAAACATGGTAGCTCCATTCCAGTACGGTCTAGCCATTTCATAATTTGCTCCTTCTTTCTTTTTCGTCCAACACCATTTCGATTGTGCCTGCATACCCACACACATCTACAAGGTTATCCCGCTTTGGTTTGTTACACTCCCGGCTTATCTTGAGGGCAATCATACAAAGCCCAACTTCCTCTGGTGTAACTGTTGTCAGCCCTAAGATAGCTGCCCACATCTTTGCTGTCCGTGTGAAATCATCTAGGGGGTGCCCATAATCCCCTCGCCTGTCCCCATGGATAAGGTTTTCTGCTTCCTGTAAAATACTTTCCTTTGGTTCCCCTACTGGGAAGTCCGCATAATACTCGGCTACTGCTAGATAGGCTACTGGGATACCGTGGTCGCGGGCATACTTTATTTCCTCAGTTACACCACTACTAGACAACCACCCCGGCAAGCAGAGAACAAAAAGTTTCTGTGCATATTGTAGTATAGCTATATCCTGCTTCATCCAGAAGTCGTGCTTGTCTACCTTTACCAACCCCTCCAGCGGGTATGTATGGGCTATGGGGCAGAATACATTATAACCCTCCTCCATTAGTTGAACTGCTTTCTGCTGTACTGCTGCTACACGCGCCTCACGGACAGACTTAAATGGGTGGCTGTAAGGTGACGCCAAGTAAACAAAACCATCGCTCTTATTCTGCTGGGTAGACATCACCATTCTCCTTAATTTTTCTGTTCTCATAGGGCACTGCCACACGTCTATAAAACTCCAACTTTGCACCCTCTAGCGCACCAATAACATCGTTTATTGTCTGGTATGATAGGTTGTTGTACTCTATATAGTTGAGTAGTTGTAGCGTAAGTTTATAGTTAAGTTCCCCGGCTGTATGTGGATGCACAAACCCCAATTGCAGGTTAGTTCTAGTGTGCTCTGTTACGTATGGCATTATCCATACCTCCTTTTTATTTCATCTATACCCACCCATGAGAATGAGCCTATATTGCCCTTATCCACATCCTTTAACAGTAGGATACCCCGGTCATAGAAGATGTGTGCCTTTGTCCACTCCGGGTTGTAATCAAAGTAGCATCCAGCCATGAACGCATACACCTTGCCTTGCGGGCCTACCTCATGCCTCATTTGAAAGTAATGGGTGTGTCCCTGCACGCATGATTGGTGGAACCTCTTGAGCATGGTCACCGTGGGATATAGTCCACCTAATGGTTTTCCCATCACCCCACCCATAAAGTAATGGGTAAAACAAATACCCTCAATGTCTATGGTATCCCCAAACGGGACATACTCCCAACCAAGTTCCCTGTAGCCCAAATCCCAGTGGCTGATAAGGCCATCCAGCATTGCCTCGCAGGCTATAGTGCGGGTAATCCGTGCCTCATCGTGGTTACCTCCCAATGCAACAAAGCGGGGTTCCCAGTGCTTACCATGCTGCTTCCGCAATCTGGCCGATAACTCATCTGCTGGTTCCTTAACCCTCTTCCGTGCGTCTATCGCACACTCAATGTCTTTGAGATACCGCCGGCCCTCATACGACTTCTTCCCAAAATCATAGGAAGAAAGACTGGGCATATCAGCAAAGTCACCTATGTCCACAATAACGTCTGGGTGCTCTGCCACAATCATCTTTCCAAGCCAGTCAAAGCGGGTGTTTGGGAAGTCTGGGTGGGCATGAGCATCACCAATAACCAAAATTGTCTTACCCATTATTTCTCCTTTGACTGTTTAACGAGGGCTTTTATTTCATACCATGTATTTATTCCTACCCGAGCAAACATCTCAATAGCCACAAGGAGCAACAGAAGTGTTCCGACTACTTCGATAATATAACTATTTATATGCTCCAATTAGAACTCCTCTGTTATCCAACCACCACCCCGGCACTTGGCTTCTGCTTTAATTGCGATAAATTGAAATGGGAACATTGCTGCTGCCACTTTAATCTTGGCTCTGGCATCACCTATCCAATGCCCCTTAACCTCGTGCTGCTGCACCTCACCAGAGGAAAGCATCACATTGAAGTCAGGGGTATAGGTGCAGCCCTTGGCTAGTTTAAATGTCATGCCCTCAAACTTGTACCATAAGACCGCACCCTTTGCTTTTAGTTCCTCAAGGTAATCTGCGTATTTCTTTTCCATGGGGTTCATCACCCCATATTTAAGTCGGCCTAATGCTAGTGTCTTTGCACCACTATGCTGTTGTCTCACTCTTTTTATCCTCATCTAGCACAATTAAATCACAGCCACTTGGCCGGTCTTTCCCAAAGCCACTACCATCCTTGTACCATGTAGCTGTGTACCACACACCCTGACTTAGATACACCCCAAAGTAATTGGGTTCCTGATTGTCAAAGTAGGCAAACAGCATGACGGGCAGGCCACTCCGGGTGCAAAGGTTGCTATGCTCTATCTGTGGGTTGTCTAACATCGGTTCGTCCTTTCTTGGGACTCCACGAAGCTCCACTAGAACCACATGCCCCACCCTGTTCCCTTGCGACCATGCAGGTAGTTTGATGTAGGCTGCATGTGGACGCCTCGGTAATGCTCTGGGCTATATCCCCATGCACACAGTTACTACAAAACTTAATCACAGAAATGTCGGGATTGTCCATAATTCTCCTACATGCTTTCTAATAAATACAACCCTGCCAACCACTGTGATTAGCTCCTCCAGCTCATCTACATTGAGGTTGGGGAAGCACTGCTCATATGTTTCCCACACCACCTGCATCATGGCCTCTTCATCCCCGGTTACCGGGTCTAGCAGTTTCTCTGCTTTCTTCGGGCCTATGCCGGGGCATCCTGAAATACCATCTGTGCTATCCCCCATGAGAAGCTGTTTATAAAAGAAGTAAAGCCCCTCCTCCTCTGTTATTTCAGAAAACTCTTTCTTCACAAAGTTGTAGTGTCTACCTGCTATCTGGTGAAGGTCTTTATCAATTGAGCAGATAATGGACTCATCATCTGTCCGACAGCACTCAAACCTGTTATATCTTGTCTGCTCAATCCCAAGCAGGTCATCTGCCTCTTCCCCCACAGCCCTTAATGCTGACCATGCTTGTATAAGGAAGTCGTTTAACTGCTTGAGAAGAATAGGCCGTGCTACATCCTTCCGGTTGGCTTTATACTCGGGGTACACTGTCTTGCGAAAGTTCCCATCTGAGTCGGTAAGAAATACTTTATAGCTGGATGCTTTTGTCTCCTGAATAATGGCATCCATCATTTCATTAACTCGGGCATATCCTATCTCAACAGGGAGAACTACAATCTCCTTCTCTCCTGTGGTTGCGGAAATACCCACAGACTGACACGAAGCAGCACACCGGAAAGCGACTATGTCACCATCAATAAGTGCTACCATGCCCCACTTACCAAGGTATAGCGGGTCTGTATCCGCTTAATAGCTATACCGCGCTCAAGCGGGTGGGTTGAATACCCATGCTGGTACACTGCATCACCGAGGATTTCAGCTACTGTTATGGGTGCGGCCTGACGGCGCTTGTCTTTGGCCAAGTATACCTGCCCTACTTTAACCTCTGGGTATGTTCTCATTTAATCTCTCCTGTTTGTGCATACTGGTTAAGGCTAACTTGTACATTATGCCAAAAAGCCCATCCTTGTGGTGTATCTTCCCACACAAATGCTAACGGTAGACGGGATGCAGTAGATGCTGCCCATTCGTACGAGGCTGTCTTTGCTCTGTCTTTCCACCACCATGTTGGTTTTAATTCGCTCATGATATGCTCCTTGCCTCTAACTTAGCCTCTGCTCGGGCTAATTTAAACTTTGTAATATCGGCCCTACGGGATTTCCGTGCCGCTCCATGGGGGGTGATAGCCTGAGCCTTGTCTTGTGCTGCTGTAACCCCCTTCTCGTGCCTTGCTACGCTCTTTTCCTTGTTCCGCACATCACGCCTGACAGCATTGTATGTAGCCATGCTACCACCACGCTTACTCCGCCCAAACTTCCTGCCTTTCGCACCATCACTCATGTCGCTTTCCTTATCTCGTATTCGTTTTCGGGGAACCGCGCCTGTAACATAGAAACCCATGGTATAAGGGCCGCTTCTGGGGCAGAGAACAGCTTACCATACATCCTCACAGGAACCCAGCCTGCACTGTTTCCGGAGCCTTTAACCCGACCCCAGCAAGTGCCATGTGCATTACTCGGGGAGGTGTACTTGGACATCGTCCACCCCCACCCCTGCTTCTGTACTGCTATGCTCCAGCACATATGCCTCAAACTCCTGAGCAATACTGATAACATCCGCTGCACTAGGCACATATTCTGAGGGGTCAAGGGCAAGCAGAGCAATCGCATTTGACAGACTACTCTGCCGCACAATCATTACCTGCTTGGCTGCGCGCTCCTCGGGTGTTTCATAGTTGCTGCGTACCTGTGTCTGTGTTGGGGCTTTCCCACCAGAGGGTGCGCTTGTTGCTGGGGCTACCACGGCCTGTTCTGTTGGGGCTTCTGTTTTTATAACTGTTAGCCACTTCCAGAAGTCGCCATCCTTTGTATCTGTAATAACTACCCAATCTCCTGTTAAGACCGCCTCTAAATCACTACGCAAGGTTGCATTAAAACTAAAATTCTTGGTGTGGATGTTCTTAGTTAACACCTTCCCGTCTATGGTCTTGTAAATAACCTCTGTGCCGGGATAAGACTTTGCCTGTCCTTTAATTGTGGTGTCAAAAGTTACTGATACAATCTGTGCCACCAATTTTCTGTTATCGCTTGTTACCATTATACACTCCTCTTAAACTTTGTCATGTTAGCCCATGTATGGCCATACTTGCATTCCCCAGCAAGGGGGACGTTTACTTTGACCCCATACAGCCGCTCAAAGTTCCGTGGTATATCAGAAAAACAATCTTCAAGAAATATGCAAACCTTTTCAAGTTCTTTGCTGCCTTCCTGTACATCTGCATCCACCACAATAGAATCATGCACCGTGTTGACAAACAACATCCTGTCCTTTAACTCAAACTTGGGATAGCGGTTCAGTGCGGTTACCCGAGCTACGGCCATGAACTCGGCACCTAGCCCCTGCACCGGGTGATTAACTATATCCCGTTCTGCATATCCTTTGTGGCCTTGCGACTCAAACTGGTACACTCGTCCAGTCGGGTTACATAGTCTTCCAGTAGCATTAACCTGCTGGATAATCTCTGCGTGCCATTGTGCCAGACCACTATACTTTTCATATGTAGCATCAATAACCCCCTGCCAATACTTCTCAGAAGTTGATACCTCCATGAACCTTGGGTCATTTGCATATGCATAGGCAGGCCCTTTATATATGGCACGAAAGATAAAGGTCTTGGCTAAGTCTCTTCCATCCTTTCCCTCAGGAAACTTATGCAGCTTCTGATTATGACTATGAAAGTCTACGTCCTCAAGAACTTCCTGTATCCCGGTCTTATCTTGGGAGAGGAACATGGCACAGCGCCATTCCAACTGGGCGGCATCACATTCAATCAACATGCAGGGCCTCCCGCTTTCTATCAAAACCATCCGACCCAAAGACCTCCTCGACAATTTCTCGTGGCAAGTTTTTGCGAAGGGCTTCCATTAGGATACTCCACTCTTCTACCCCCTCCTCACTGCCGCTCATGTATGCCTCCTCCAGCAACCGGCAAAACCTATACACGGTATCATGGTAGTACACCTCTTCTCTTACTTGGTTCTCTATATCTGTATCAGATGAGTGGCTCATTCTACCTCCTTCTCAGCAGCAGCATAGGCTGCTTCTTCCCAGTAACCCGCCACTGCTTTTGCTAGTTTTGTTACCCCAAACATGACTAATGCTTTTGCTTCATCCTCTGTGGCCGTTACTTTTTCTAACACCACCTGTAGCACGCCACAAATAGCCTCTGCGGCTATCAGTTCACTAAAGGCTTCCCTCAGGTTCTCTTCCTCATATGGGTAGAACTCATTCCCTTCCTGCATACTGTACTGGGTAAGGGCCTCCACCTGCTCTGTCCTGTGGTCATAGTATGTCTCCGCATCCTGCATTTCATGCAGCAGTTCCGCATAATAGTTCTTAGGGGTTGTCATGTTGTTTGTTCTCCACTTTTCCTGCACTCTGTTTACCAAACCGCTGTTCTTGTTCATCTATGTGCTGGAGCAGGCCAAGTATGATTATATCATCACCCTGCGGGTAGGCTACAGCCCGCCCATCTAACATTTTCCTGACACTATCCAACTGTTCTTTGGTCATACATCCTCCTACTCAAACCTGCTAATAAAGTACGGCTTCTGCTCATCTGGGTTGTTCTGTACATTAGGCTTAACGGAAGACAACCTCCCAGTTACAGCCATCGCCTGATTGTAGTTGGTGTGTATCAAATTGCCTTCCCATCCAGATTCTTTTATCCTTGAAGGGAAGCCACTCAAGTAAGTACCTACGAGTTTCTCCAGCCTGCGCAATTCTAATATATATTGCACAATTTTCGTGGCTATCCCTGTTGTCTTCAATTTCTTGAGGGTGGCTTCATCTGTAGGCCAAAAACCCTCCTTTTTTAAACCCTTCTTTGGGTGTGCCACCAATTGCGGAAGCACACGCTCATGAATTACATTATGCAGCTTTTCTTTTGTACTCCCATCTTTATAGGTGAAGAGGTAGGGTTCCTTCACAACTTCTTTATAGGTTCCACCGTATAGAAGCTGGGATATAAAATCATTAGACCAACAACGGGGTGCCACCGGGGCACATGTGTTCAGATACTTTATTGTGGCTTCAATATCAGAACCCAGTAGCATGGCCTTCTTCTCTGACCCCATAACATCGTATAAGTTCCCATTCCATTCCATTTCAGCAAGCATACGCAAGTCTTGGTTGTGCAACGTAACGAGGGGCAAGATGCCCCGCTCAACTACGGCATCATACTGTAAATAAAAAATCTGTTTCGTCAATTGCACATCCTGTCTTAGGTAGTCCCTAAGTATCTGCTCAGGTACTTCCATTGTTTGCCTTCCTTTGTCCCAGTACTCAGTCTTCACTACATCAAGTTTCCCCCGAAGACCCCACCGTACAGCTACATCATTAAGTGAGTTCAACGGGGTTGTCTGGTGATCCAATATAAACTGGACAAGAAGCACGTCCCACACTAGCTTGCCAGTAAATACCACCCCATACCTACGCCCCCAAGTAAGGTCAAACTTAGGATTAGCGCCGACCAGTAGGTCACAACTGTCAACTCGCTTTTGGAACGATACAAGCCGGTCATAATAAGGTACATCAAAATACTCAATAGCGTAATCAGTGTAATTGCCATCATCGGCTCCTATATAGCACAGCTTTGCTGTGGGATTAAACGGGTCATGCAGCGGCTTGGCTGTTGTCTCAACGTCAAAAAATAATGGCTTCATGCTGCATCCCTATAAATTGAAAGTTCCGGTATTAGTATGGTTTGAAACTTCCCATGCCTATCCCGCTCATCTGCCCCACGCATACCCCTGCGCTTGTTCTTGGGTATGTTTATGTAGCGTACATATTCATAGCCTGCGTCCTCTATTCGACCAATCCCTATCAAGAAGTCTAGGGCTGCGGGTTTGGCTACCTTGCTATTAGCCATATCCATTTCTGTTAGCCATTTCTTTTGCATGGTAATACTAGACTGGCATACCCCCAACACCGGGGCATAGTCCTTGGCCAATTCCCTAGCCCACCGATATAGTTTGCCCAAGCCCACATCCTGCCGCTCATCCCGCTCGAACCCTTTTATCTCATCCAAGTTATCCATAATAATAAGCCGTGGTTGGAGGGTGTCTAGTGTTTTTGCTACATTGCTGTAGTGCTGGTGAGCATTATCTATAAACTTTAGTCTTTGACCACCCCGCTGATAGAAAAGTTCCTGTGCTTCTATCGGATGGCTTTCTAATTCTTCTGCTGTCATACCAGTAACCGCTGAGTAGAACCGCCACATCACACTATTACCATCCTCCTCATTAAAGAACACAACCACATGCTCATCATCACCAATCTGCCCAACCATGTGTGATGCTTCGGATACCCACATAGCTGTCTTGCCTGTTTCCACCCTCGCTAGTATTACCCCAAACATAGACTTGCGTAGCTGCCCAACCGACTTGTTAAGGCAGGCCAACCGCCATTTTAATCCCGGCTGCTCATCTGATATTTTCATCAGTTCATCTAAATCCGTTGTCACATATTCTTGTACTGCTTGCACAACATCTGCGTTGTGCAATAAAAGTGTTGCGGCTTGTTCTACAATCTTGTCATTTGTAACCCCCGCATCCATAGCCATCACGGCCAGTGTTCTGCGGGTTTGGCTGTCCTTCATTTGCTGCATGTATTGACCAACTAGCTCCTCCCGTATTTCGGCACGACCCGCCTGCCCAAGAAGCCCCTGATAAACTGCTTGTTGTTTGTCTGACAACCCCGGATATTGAAGGAAGAACCACACCTGAAACTCTGGGAGGGTAATATCACTATGCTTCTCCTCATGCCACTTTTTAAGGGCTAAGTACACTCTGTATAATTCTGGGGTTTGGTTCTTTAGTTCTGCCCAATCTACTGCCGGACTATACTCAACCCATGCAGTGTGGCTTAAAAGCTGGTGTAGAATCTGGGTTTCAATCATTTGGTTTATTTTCTTTTGTCTTACTGGTGTTTATTTAGGCGGGCGGACAGTCCCTACCCCAGCTTTGCCACTAGGCAAGTAGCCTCTGGATTGCCTCGGTTGCTATCTTGTTGATTGCGTGCAGTGGGTCACATGGGTTGCCCAAAGATAACTTAGCAATTTCTTGCAGCGCCTGCACGTCTGTTCCGCTCATAATATACTCTTGCAATGCTTCTATTTTTTCAGCGTCAGTCATCATGGTCGTCATGGTCGTCATGGTCTTGCTCTCCATTCATCATGTTACAGTGGTGAGGCCTACGCCTTAGCTACACTCTGGTCTATCTGGTAGCCACTCTCTTATGTCTTCTGTGCTATACCCCTTGGGGTCTAGCTTGGTAATTATCGGGCGTATAGACAAAATCAAACTATGCCGTATGGCCTGCCTAACCGCTTCTTCCCGCTTGTCATAATCCAACCATAGGTAGGCACTGCTATACTCTAAAGACAGGCGATGTGCGTTTTGTTGGGATAACGAACTACCCCATAGGGGCATTGCTGGGGTCACCCGGCTAACCTTGATTGCTGAGATTAAATCCTCTACTAAAACAATTGTTCCGTCGTCCGGCCATGGCTCCGTTTTCTTATACTTGTCGGGTGTATGAAAACTCCTGTCTGGCTTGCCTATTACATGAAGAACATCCTCCTTGAACCCCCTTGTGATATACTTAGGGTGTCTTGGGTTATCACCAAAGTATCTGGCCTGCCACATCACCAGATTACCCCTTGGGTCATATACTGGGAAGATTAGATACTGCTTCTCCTTTGACCACAAAAACCCATGCCCCTCAACCTCTGCCTCTGTTATCCCATAACTAGCAACCCAACCACGCGCAGGCAGGCTCCAGCTTATATACAGTAGCTCTGCCGCATCCTCTGGTAGTGGTGGGCATGAGGATAGCTTAGACTTCTTTTGACTCACTGTGGCCCCTCTTAGCAGCTTCTTATAGGCATTCCCATCCCTATGCTTGCCACAACTAAAGCAATGGAACCCCCCATCATCATACTCGGTGTATGCATCCGATGAAGAACACTGGGGACAAGCCCCTTGGCTTATGACCTGTGCCATTAGTCATCACCATACTCGGATAGCTCCTCACCCATGAACGATAACTCAGCATCATAATCACCCATAAACGGGGAGTCCAACTCATCAGACTCATCCTCAAGGGTCACATGCACCACCTCTTCAATATAACCGAGGCACGCATTGCACAAACCCAATTCTTCCCCTGTTGTTTTTGACTTTCTCACGTCCTCAGACACGGTGAGTAGTTTATCACAAGCCACACAATGAGACATACTATGCTCCTTCTCTAATCTAATCTAACAAAGTGAGTAACGCAGCAACCCAGCTTACAATACAGATAACAAAACCAACCGCCGCCACAGGTAATATCAACCCAAAGAAAACTGATTCACAAAGCCACTGGAAGAACTTCATTGGTATTATCCCCTTTCTTATTCTTTGTCCATCCCACATAAACATAAACCAGATTTAGCCTAACCCTTTCTGCATCCCCAAAGAAACAGGGTAGCAGGTTTAAATTGAATTGTGTTAGTTGCTCCTTGGTAATATCACACACATAATCCATAGGAACCCGGCTCATATCTGCACCGCTACTGGTCACGGGAAGGTCAGCCATGATTATACCCGCAAGCCTTTCAGCCAGGATGCTAGGGGCGCTTTATCTATGCGCACCCTCGACTCAGCGGTGTATGACAATGGCAGTGCCTTTTCAATCATGTCCTTGGCAACCTGCTCTGTTAGGTCAAACCCATCCTGTATCCATAGGGGTGACACTGAGAACGTGACCGTCCACCTTGGCCATGCTGCTTGTTCTAGTTCTGTTTTCTCATCCGACTTGTTCATGGCAGTTCCTTTCTAATCTGGGGTTTTACTATGACAACGGGTATGCGGTTTAGTTCCGCTTCAACCCATCAATATCTACGAGCAAAGCAAAGGCCTCATCCACCTCATTTCTGGCTTTGGAAAGCCTATCACTCACAATAAGGGTAAGTGCTATCTTGGCTTCTTCCCATGTTGGGTAATATGCATCCCACGCACTTAGTTTCCCCACAGTTTCCCCCCGCCCACTCCGACCCAGTGCCCACTGCCCGCCACTGTGTACCCCCGGCACCTTGTTGTACTCCAATTATCATAAAGGGATAATCATCCCCCACTGAGTGTGCCTGCAATCCGCCTGTGTTAATTCCGTGTGCCACGATACCTCCTAACTGGTTTTATCCCCAAGGCATTCTCTTGCTGGGGTTTGGTTTACTGCTGCCCTGTCAATGCACTCTTCCAGTGTCTTGTACTGACCAAACCAGTAGAATGCCCTGCTTTTCCATATGTCAAGCTGCCTTTCCTTGACCTGCTCAACGGCCTCATCCTTTAGTGCCTTGGTCTGTTTCTCCTGCACGAGGTCAGCGTAAACAATAATGCTACCTGCGGCAAGGCAACAAACCACAACACTGCCACAAATAAAGTTAAAGAACCTTGCTGTTTTGGGTTTCATCATTCTCTCCTGTTGGATGAACATAAGTTTTTGCTCCGACATAGCCACACTCATCACACACTGTAATCGGATGCCCACCAGCCTTATGTATAAAGGATGTACACGACTTGTTAAGGATAATCGCCGTGTGCAGCAATTCGCCACTATGTTTGCGAAACACAACTATATCTCCCGGCATAACCTTGTTTTTGTTAATCTTCACTGTGTGCCCTGCTAACATACGCTCCATTGTGCCTTGGGACAACCACACCGGCTCATCCACCCAGCCTAGTGCTTGTGCAGTAAACCCCCAGCAATTCTGTTCGATGTTCGCTTCGTTGCATTTTGGAATGCGCGGACGCACTGCATTATTTGTGCATTTTGCAAGTCTGGCAGCAACGTTATTAAGTCTGGTAACATCTTCGATAAACATCATAACCTCCTACTCCGTTGTGATAATAAATACAGCCCGACGATTCCTCAAGTAATCCACTGGGGTTATATCATAAACCTGCCCCTGCAATACAGCAAACATATGCTCAGATAATACAATAATGTATTTGCCCTGCTTATGCTCTTCCACATACTTGGCAACCACAACATACCTAGCAGGTTTCCATATCAACTTTTGTCCATAAAAGGTTACTCCCTGCTGTAGTTCTTTGGTGTATGTTGCCCATCCATCCACCCGTCCTGTCCGTGCTTTCATCCATTCATGGGTAGCTTTGTAGGGAACCCCGGTAAGCAGCGAGAAGGCACGAACCACACAATCCCTATCCTCCTGCGTATAACCAGAATCATTACGCCCCCCATCGGAATACACCCATGATGGTGCTGGGGTAGCAGCACACCCCGAAAGCATCACCGCAAAGCATACAGAGGTATAGTTATTACTCATATTCTAGTAGTCTTCAGCTTCTTTACGAGTAATAAAGAAGTGGATGCCATGAGAACACTGACTCCGCACATCAGGGTCAAAACTATCCGGCCTCACTATCTGGCCTGTCACATAGACCAGCTTGGCTGTGTGTGTGTCGGTTCCCGCTAAAGCCGAACCACTAAGGCTTAAAACTCGTGCATATGCTGCCCTGCACTTACGCTGTCCTATTGGGGTAATCCTTGCTGCTTCTTCTGGAATTTCCAGTTTAGCTATTATCCCCCCGCAAAGTTTCTTCCATCCCACAAAGCTGCCAACCTCAGGACAAACAAGGTAGGGGGTCAGGTTGGCATTGCTTAGGTCGGCATTGCTCAGGTTGGCATTGCGCAGGTCGGCATTGCTCAGGTTGGCATTGCGCAGGTTGGCATTGCGCAGGTTGGCATTGTGCAGGTCGGCATTGCTCAGGTCGGCATTGCTTAGGTTGGCATTGCTTAGGTCGGCATTGCTTAGGTTGGCATTGCTCAGGTTGGCATTGCGCAGGTCGGCATTGTGCAGGTCGGCATTGCTCAGGTCGGCATTGCTCAGGTCGGCATTGCGCAGGTTGGCATTGCGCCAGACTGCGGCCTCTAACTCTTTTCTGTTCATGTTAGCTGCTCCTTAGGTTATTGGTGACTGCGTGCTGCAACTGTAATTGTACTGGTTTTGCCTCTTGTATTATATCCAAGCCTAGCTTGTTTCCCGTAAGCCTTTTATACTCACCTTGAAAATACTGGTAGTTGCTATCCTGCCCAGCCCAATAGCAGGCCACAATATGGTGGGATAGTCTGTCAAGTTCTTTTCGCAAATATGCATCCATGGTATTCTCCTTTCCTATTATGCCTAGACCACCGAGTGTTTCACAAGTTCAATTTTCACTGGCTTCATATCTGCATTTATCCATTGTGACAACACACCCCGCCAAGCATTTGTTAAAGTTTCTGCCCATTGCGATGTATGTATAACTACCCCTGCTTGGTTAGTTATATCAAACCAATAACGCCGCTCTGTTTTCATTACACCTCCTCTATACACAAAACACTACTTACGGGAATCACCTCATGTATGGGTGTTCCTACATCTGCCTGTTGAGAACCAAAGCCCTGCCTTGGGTATTGTCCCTTAACCACATATGCCGGGAACCCATTGTAATCCTCATCAAGCCACGCATACACACGGCGAATACTATGTTCCTTTATCACCACACCAGCGCTATCAGCATGTCTACTAATCACAAACCTGTATGGTGTTCCTGTCTTTAGCTGGTTACTGTTCATGCTGCCTGCTCCTTGTCTATTATAGCAAAACCGCAAGCCTCTAACGCCTGCTCTAACGATTGTGAAAAGCCATCTATATCATCACACGCATAGGTAGGCGCAGGTACCCGGAGGAGTTTACGCATATAGCTATGGGTTAGGGTATACCCGTCCCATGCATAACAGTTGCCATCATCATCCCAAAATGTGCGGATAACAGGTACTCTACGTTTTAATGCCTCAACCTGTTCCCTCGACGGGTTACGATACACCCTTATGCCTTCACCATTTTGATATACCGTAAGAACCTTCCTAGACTCTTTCATGATAAGCCCCATTTAAAAATCCCCCTTGTTGCACAGTACATCAGTCATTACTGGTTGGGTCCCACGTAGCATAATATTATCTTTATGTACATCAAAGAAGATGCCTGTGCATTCGGCGGCGATACTCTGCAAAAAGGCCACGGCACGCTCAAGTGTGTCTTTATTGCTGGGTAGTGGCACAGTGGTGTTTAGTATACTATGAAATGCTATAACTAACTCGGCCTGAGCTTTAGGTAACGCCTTAAGCAGTTCCATAGATACTAATACGTGGTCGCCATCATTCACATTTGTTACACTGTAAATAACAGGAAGAAACGGGTTTTGTTCTGTTTGCTCTGACAGGTTGACTAGGAACTGCATATAGGCACTATCTGCTTTGTGTATTATCTTGTATGCCCGCCGCCCATCGGCTGATTTATACACGGAAGCAAATGTGCCACTACCTAGATAATTACTGTCATCATTTGTCAATGAGTCTAACAGGATGACCGCACTGCTACATCTAATATCCCTAATCGGAAACATAACATCCTCCTAGTGTTTCGTACGATACAAGTAACCCATCACTGCCCGCTGTCACCGGGCAGTAGTTGATTATCTGTGACAGATACCCGCATCAATCAGTGCCGCTGCTGTCTGGCCATAACTGCCCTGTAAAGACCATACTAGACCATTGCTGATTATATGCTGGAACCCTTCAATAATATCTTCGTCGGATAGTTCCCCGTCCTCATATGCTAGGAAAAAACTGACTTCATCAAACTTGTCCATGATAGACCTCCTGTTTAAAACTTTGGAACGGTTAAAAGAACGTGCAGGCCATATGCCAATAATCCAGCAATTAGTATGGCAAACACAGTTAGAAAAACAACCTCAATGGTTCTCATAATATCTCACCGGCAATAATCCGCTGGATTGTCAAATACAACCCAAGGGCAGTTTTATTTCCTATTGTGGTAGGGTACCGCCCATGCTCATCTAATTTTAAACCCAGCACAAGGGCTATGTTCTCCCCCGCCTTCGTCTGTTCATTTGTGGTTAGCTTGTCCATGATCACCTCCTATGTGTCAATTAGTGCCACACGTTCCCAGTTAGTTCCATAGCCCTGTAAATAATCCGTCACTGCCATCTGTCACATGGCAGGAACTGATTATATGTCCGCTGGCATTGTTATCTGACAGTCGCCACAAACCAATGTGCTATACGGCTTTGCCCATGCATTCAACCCACACGATGGACACAGATACTTTGTTTTACTCTCAGCCTTGGGTTTAGTTGTGAGCTTGTTCTTTGCCCAAAGGTCAATCAAAAGGGTATCAAACCCGGCTTCAAGGAAAGCATCCACTACAATATCAAATTTACCATCTTTCTCAATATAGTGTGATACCTTTTGCCCGGTCTTCTTGCCTCCTGCTGCACCTGTGCTGGATGGGATGAGGCCAATAGCCTCCATAAGCGCACCCCACGCCTTATCATGATAGCCCTTGCGTGTGGGCTTCCCGAAGCAATCCTGTTGCAAGTGACACATTTCATGGGCAAGGGTAGATAAGATAGCCTTGCTATCCCGGTCAAAGTAATCCGGGTTAAGGGAAATCTCATTGCATACCACATTGCCTTCCTTATCCCCAAACCGTTCATGGGCATGATACCCATAACAGTTTTTCTTCCGTTGCAGGGTAATCAAGCAACCCGGCAAATGGCCAGCGAATAGTAGCTTGTTAAAATTGTCATACGCCGCCTGTAGCGCATCATATGTTGTCTTCGTTGGGGTATTCATATCAGCCTCACTTAATCGTGTTGAACACGGATAAACTCTGTGACAGGGTGCGCTTGCCAAAGGTTCCCGGCGAATACCCGGAACCCCTCATAAACATGCACGTTTCGTAACTGGTGAGCACGAATATGGCCTTGAGCTACATGCATGTCCAGATTGATATGACGGGCATCCAGCTTGTACACTGCATCACTGCCTAATGCCTCACCAACACTGTCATCCAGCTTGCGGTCATATAACTGTATAAACGAGTTCATAATATTCTCCTGTTGTATGGTACGAAACAATCCTAAGACTTGGGTATATCCGCTACATCCAGATAGTAAGCAGTAACCATGCCATGCCCTAACCCCATATTCCTATGTTGCCCTACTCCGGGTATGTGCCGCAGTTTGTCACTTTAGTGCCCATAATTGTCACCGCTAGCAATACCCATGCCATGCATTATGGTACATGGTTAGAGTATGGAATGATGCAGTATAGTGCATAGAACAGGGGAATACCTAAGGTAGGGTAGTGGCTTGACCCCCAAGATAATGGATTGTAGCGCATCCTAGTGTGTTCTAGCCCCAGTGATTGGGTAGTAGCAGGTTCATTTAGCCTATAAGATAGGATGTTAAGTTTATCTAGTCCATTGATTAGACGTATTGGGTAAGTAGCACACCTCCAAATGTATATACACCCAGTATATACCTAAGTATACACACCATGTATATACGTCCCTGTCTCTTCGAGTCTGCCCTCATGTCTGGTCTATCTGGGTTTGGTGTGGCACTACCCCGAGCGGGGGGTAGGGGAGGGGGCAAAAGAAAAAACTTCAACACACTTTATGGCCCACTCACATTATTTTTTAGAAAATCACCTTTTAGGTCAGATCAATTTAAAGGGGCTACAACAGATTTATTCACCAGTTAAGCTACCCATGTAGCGGAGACAGCATACAAATGGATTGTAGACCCCTTCTGACGCTTCCTAGACCCATTCAGGATACTGTCAGACAACCCATACTAAGCTGTCCTCCCCGGAACGGGAGGTTTAATCTAAGCATTATATTTATATTAGTATTATATTATATTATATATATATATATTATATATATTCTAGTATAACTATAAGTTTCTAATATCCCCTAAAGGGATATATAAATTAGTATTATATTATATTATATATTATATTATACTTAAAGTTTTAAAGGGTAACAGAATAGAAAAGAAAAAGCAAGAACATTTTCCTGATAGAGCGACAAAGGAGCGATTAGTTTTTGATTGGGGAACTTATTACTGAGTCTGTTGTCTAAGATATATCACGAGAACAGAAATAACTTCTGTCGGAGTGAAGCTACCAGATGCCCCCGAAGAGAATAACAAAAGCATACAGGGGGTTACTGGACAAAGTTAAAGTAACTTATACAGATACAGATGTTATCTTGTTGGGGACACGAAGCAGTCTGTAAAACTGTGGCTCCGGCAGGCTTGGTTTGATACCAAGAACATCCACCAGACAAAAGGCCGCTATGCCTGCCTTTCCCTGTAACAGTTCGTGAAGAGACTGTGGGGTTCCGGGCATAGCACTCATTTAGATAGGATTGAATACAATGGCTTTTGCAGAAGACAGCAAACATACCCACCCAGATAAGATTACAGATTATGTGCTTGATGGGAAACGGGTAACTATTACAAAAGCCGAAGGGAAGCCTCCAAAGTTCCGCAACCCCAAGTTCTGGTCACAGGCCAAGAAGATTGAGGCGTGTTCCCTGTACTGCGTACTGGGAGATATGAAACAAGTCAGTGAGTTATCCAAGGTTCCTGAGAAAGAACTTCAAAAGTGGAGGACAGAGACTTGGTGGGCAGAAGTACAGCGCAAGATAATGATAGAGCAGAACGATGGTTTATTGAGTAAAATCAATAACACAATAGAGCAAGCTCTAGTAATGCTTGAAGACCGCATCCTAAATGGTGACTGTGTATACCTTTCTGAGAAAATAGGAAAAGATGGAGACCTTATTTCAGAAGAAAAAACAGTAAGAGTTCCGGTAAAAGCAAGGGACTTATCGCAGATATTTCATGCAATGTCTCACCAACGGAACCTAATGCGTGGAGACCCAACGCAAATATCGGCTTCTGCTGCAACAACAGAGGAAAAGCTGCTCTTGCTAAGAAGTCACTTTAAGTCTTTTGCGCAAGGCAATGTAATTGAAGGGGAAGTTCACCAAATAGAAGAGGCAGAGCAGCATGACCCCGAGTGAGCTACAGGGCTTTATTGGCTCTATGCTTATTGGCCGGTATGATGAGCCTACCCCAATACCGGACTGCCACCTTGAGTGGTGGGAAATGTTCTGCTCAGACTCACGGCTGGTAAGTATTGCCGCCCCACGCGACCACGCCAAGACTACCGCCCTGACACAGGGGTATGGTTTGGCTAAACTGCTTTTCCGGGAATCAGATTTTGCCTTTGTCGTGTCGGACACAGAGGAACAGGCTGCTGAATTTGTTGTGGGCATGGGCCTAGCCATAAAAGAGAACAAAGAATTATGGGATATTTTTGATATTTCCAAGTTTGAGAAGGATACAGAGACCGACATCATTGTGTCCTTTACAGATGGGGCCAAGTTTAGGATAGTAGCTCGGGGTGTTGGTCAGAAAGTACGGGGATACAAGTGGGGGGAGAAGCGTCCCAACCTGATTCTGATTGATGACCTTGAAAATGACAAGAATGTTATCACAAGAGAGCAAAGGCAGCGCCTTAAAAAGTGGGTGAATGGGGCCTTGGTGCCATGCCGGTCGAAATCTGGGCTAGTACGGGCTGTGGGAACCATTATCCATGCAGACTCGTGGTTAGCCAGCACAATGCCAAAGGAGGCATCACCGTTTACCAAGGTGACCCCCCTGAGAACAACGACCTCTCGGAAAGTTAATGGGTGGTATTCAGCCCTGTATAGGGCACACCCAGCAATAAGTGACTACTCACAGATTCTGTGGCCGGAACATCATGATGCAGAGTATTTTAAGGGTGAGTATGCCAGATTATCAGAGGATGGTGACACAGACCTGTACTCGGCTGAGAACTTGAACCAGCCAATAGACGATACAAACGCCTATTTTAGGGCTACCGACCTTGTGGACTTCCCAGCAGGAACCAGAGAACGGATAACCTCAGGGGAATTAGCACTAAATTATTACTCCGCTGCGGATTTTGCAATATCAGTGGCAGAGCGAGCCGACTACACAGCTATTCTGACTGTTGGGGTAGATACCACCGGGCAGTTATATTTGGTGGATATTCGCCGTGACAGGTTTGGCCCAGATGAAACAATAACACAGATTTTTTCAGTAGAGAAGGCATATCACCCAGCCCTATTTCTTGTTGAAAAGGGAACACTAGCACACTCCATGGGTGCCGCCCTCAACAAGGAAATGGAAAAGCAGCGAACATACCCAGCCCTTGAGCCAATGAAGACAGCAGGGGACAAAAGAGCCAAGGCAAGGGGCATACAGAAGGTCATGCGCGGTGGTGGTCTGTACGTGGATAAGCAGGCTGAGTGGTATCCAGCCTTTTCAGATGAACTGCTACGGTTTGACCGGGGCAGGAATGATGACCAAGTAGATGCTCTTGCTCTTTTCGGTTTGAAGTTGGATGAACTGGTAGATGCACCCACAAGTGAAGAGCAGGCAGATGACGAGTGGGACGAAGAGTACATGCAAGACCAACGAGAGGGTCGAAACCCGGTGACCGGCTACTAAAATGAATATAAAACAACCACTGAAAATAGACACTCTGATAAAGAGCAAAAACATAGCTGAACTTCTGGCAGAGGAAGACCTTGTAACCATTGCACAGCGGGTTATTCATGACTATGATATAGATTTAGAGTCTCGGGCTGACTGGGAGACACGCAATGCTGATTCGTTAAAGCTGGCGCTTCAACTGACTACACAGAAGAGCATACCATGGCCCAACTGTGCCAACGTGATGTACCCGCTAATTACTATGGCGGCAATGCAGTGCCATGCAAGGGAGTATCCGGCCCTAATTGTAGGTTCCGAACCAGTTAAATGTCGGGTTGTAGGCAGGGATGAACGGGGATTAAAAACGCTTCGCGCAGGTCGGGTATCAGCCCATATGAGTTACCAACTGCTTGAGGAGGATACCAACTGGGAAGAGGAAATGGACAGGGTGCTTTTCACAAAAGGCATTATCGGTTCAGCCTTTAAGAAGGTGTACTATGACCCCGCACTTCAACATAATGTGGCCGAAGGAGTCCTTGCACAGGACTTGGTGATTCCCTACAAAGCAAAGTCGCTTGAAAAAGCATCCAGAATCACCCAGAAAATAGAGTTATCACGTAACACCATATACGAACGGGTTGCTCGTGGCATCTATCTCGACCTGCAAACAGAGCAGGGGCAACAGACACGAGACACAACCACAGAGCAACAGCAGGTATCAGACACACTGCAAGGGCAGACCCCAGCGTCAGGTGATTTTGATACACCCCTACTGGTTCTGGAACAGCACCGCTACCTTGATTTGGATGGTGATGGTTATGAGGAGCCATATATTGTTACGGTTGAGAAAGAAAGCAAAAAGATTCGCAGAATAGTTGCACGGTATTTCAAGGACAGTATTACCACCCGTAAGGTTCTTGGGGAAGTAAAGATACTGTATATCAAACCGCAACACTTTTATGTGAAGTATGGAATGCTGCCGTCCCCAGATGGTGGTATTTATGATATCGGTTTTGGTGCCCTGCTGGGGTCTATCAACCACACGGTAAACACCGTGATAAACCAATTGCTCGACCAAGGCACATTAGCCACCCTCGGTGGTGGTTTCTTGGGACGGGGTGCAAAACTTCGCAGGGGGCAGGCGCAATTCCTTCCCGGTGAATGGAAGCAGGTTGATGGTTCCGGGAATGATTTAAAAAACAGTGTTGTTCCCCTGCCGATTAACCCACCTTCGCAGGTACTCTTTTCACTTCTGGGCCTGCTTATAAATGCAGGTGAGCGGGTAGTAGGCACCACCGAGATAATGACTGGTGATAACATTGGTCAAAATACACCAGCGCAGACAGCACAGGAAATGGTTAAGCAAGGTTCTGTAGTGTTTGGTGGAATTTTCAAACGCACATACCGTAGCCTCAAGAAAGAGTTTCAGCTATGGTATAGACTCAACCAGATTTACATTGAGGATAACCAATCATTTACCGACCTCACCACAGGGAATGACGCAATGGTCATGCCAGAGGATTATCAAGGCAGTGAGAACGAAGTAAAACCATCCGCCGACCCGAACATATCCAGTGTAGAAAAAAGAGTGCAGCAAGCAATGTTCCTGAAACAAATGTCAGCCTCGGGGCCGGGATACATCCCACTAGCAATTGAGAAGCGGTTGCTGGAAGCAGCACAAATACCCTACCTGTCTGAGGTATGGGACGGACAATCACCACCACCAGCCAATCCAAAAGTACAGGCAGAACAAGCCCGACTAGAGTTTGACATGATGAAGTTGAAGGCTGATATGCAGTACAAGCAGTTGGCATTGATGCTTGAGGCACAGAAGGTTTCTGCTGAAATACAAGAACTGCAAGCTAGGGCAGCACAGGAAATGGCTAACGCAGAAGGTATGCAGGCCGGTCACATGATAGCCCTGCTTAATGCGGAGATTGGGGCAAAGAAACATCAACAGGATGGATTGCTACAAACTATTAAGGTAATTAAGGAACTGGTAGATTCCACACAGGTAGCACAACAAGGAGGTAAGGATGGAGGAGTTCAAGTTTCAACTGACCAAGGAGGAATGGGAGCAATGGCGGCACAACCCGGTAACCAAGGAGGCTTTGCGCTACCTTAGACACACCGAGGTGGAGCTGGCAGAGGACTGGGCCAATGGAGCATTTGAAGGAAAGACGCAAGATGAGACCGGGTATTTGAGTTCAATGGCACGTAACAGAATTATGGCGCTACAGACAATCAGGCAAGAGATATTTGAGCAGGTTATAGAGACAGGAGAAACGGGTAATGCAAAATAATAGTGGTTGGTTTCCTTTGTTGCATAAAATTATTGTACTGCCAAAGGATGCTGAAATAAAGAAAGGACAGGTGTATATCCCCGAAGAGTTCACACAAAGGGATGACCAGATACAGGTAGAGGGAGTTGTTGTTGCCCTTGGCCCGGAGGTCTTCTCAGATAAGCGCAACTCGGTAGCACCAAAACTAGGTGATACTATAATGTTTGGTAAACTAGCAGGTAGTTTTTTCAAGGGTCTTGATGGGGTAAAATACCGCATGATTCAAGACTTGGACTTAGTGGCAATCAAGGGAGGAAGTAGCAATGAATGAGGCAGAGGTGTTAGCAAAAGCACAAACACTGGGGTATGATGCAGACAGGTACCCACAGGATGACCCGCGCTGGAAAAGCCCGGAGCAGTTTCTCACATTTGGGGAGGAGTTAAACCCCATCCTGCGTGAAAACAACAAGCGGCTTGAACAGGCGAACAAAGAACTGGAAGCGCGCATTGAAAAAATTCAGATAGAGGTTGCCAAGTTTGCCAAGGTGCATGAGGAAACAAGTAAGACGGCGTATGCCAAAGCATTGGCAGATTTGAAAGCAGAAAAAAAGACAGCGTATGAAGAACAGGACTACGACAAGGTAGTTGAACTTGACGACAAGATAGAAGAAACCAAAGAGGCAGCAAAGAAAGAGGAAGCCAAACCGGAGGCCAAGACGGAAACACCAGCAGTTGACCCAGAAGCTCAGAAGGTTTACAGCGAGTGGGCCAGCCGGAAGGACAACCAGTGGATTAAAAATACAGAGGCAGAGGCGTATGCTCTTGCTATTGGTCAGGTAATGGCCAAGCAGGGTGTATCCCACACCGGAAAGAACTTCAAACCGTTTCTTGAGGAAGTCACAGAGAGAGTTAAAGGACGATTTCCAGAATTGTTTGAGGGTACAAAGAGAGAGGATGCAGCCCGCGTCGAGGGTGGGGGTGATGGTGGTAGCTTTATAGCAAAGAGTAAGCACACCTATGTAAACCTACCACAGGAGGCAAAAGAAGCCTGCGATTTGTTGATAACAACAATTCCCAACTACACCAAAGAGAAGTATTGTGCTGCCTACAAGTGGTAATAAGGAGATAGAAAAATGTTACAACAGTTTCAGATAGAAGAAGAGCAACAGGGCACAACCATCAGAACCTCCGCAGAGCGCATTGCAGGAGAGACACGAAGAAGCCGCAGAGAGTTCAATGGAACTGTCCTGCACCTACAGTTAGATACGAGAGTGGTAGAAGAACTATCACAAAAGGGACACTTATGTTGGGTCAATGATGACCTAAAAGGCAGTATGAGAATGTATGAACAGATAGGCTATAGGTATATCACAAACAGAGAAGCCTATGGCGCGAGAGAAGATTTAGAACCCGAAGACCGGGTCTGTGTTCGTTTTGGCACCGCAGATAAGGATAACCACCCACAAGATATTTACTTGATGATTCAACCATGGGCTTTTTACGAGGAAGACCAAGCAGAAATACAAAAAGCAAATGACAAGATAGACAAGCAGATTGTGGAAGGTGACAATATCTCCCCAGTAAAAGGGGAACAGCGAAAAGTCAAATACGAACGATAACAAATTTTTAACTTAGGAGTAACAAATGGCTAACACAAACGCGCCCTTCGGCCTTCGGCCTGTGGGGCATCTAAACGGCAGCACATGGAACGGTCAAACAAACCTGTACTATGTGCCAGCCAGCAATGGTAGTGCTATCTATCTTGGCGACCTCGTAAAGAGTCTCGCTGATGGTGATGCAAATGGTGTTCCCGGTGTGCAGAAAGCGGCTGCTGGGGATGTTCCGCGTGGTGTTGTTGTAGGTATTCGTGCCGTCTATCCGGGGGTTTCTCTGGTAGGTAGTGCGCTGAATCTGGAACAGCCCGGTTATATCTCAGCCACAAATGTGGATGCAGTCTATGTGGATGTAGCGGACGCACCTGACTTGGTGAGTGAGGTTCAGACAGGAGCAACAGCCACCAATCTGGTAGCCACGAAGCTGAACCTGAATGCTGACATTACAGTAGCTGCCCCTTCTCCCGCGACAAACCCGTTGTCTGCTACTGTTATAGACAACTCGACAATCACAACCACCAGCACTCGCATCTTGAAACTGCGTGGGCTTGTACGCGAACCCAATAATGCCCTTGGTGCCTATGAGAAAGTGTTGGTGTCGTTTAACCGGCATGAACTGTCTGGTGCGGGCACTACTGCAATCTAAGGAGAATAAATAATGGCAACACCAATCAACACAGGCACGTTTTTAAAGGCCCAGTATCCGGGCGTGCTGGATTTTTTTCAAAAGGCGTCTACTGATTACAATGCTATGCACACCCGCATCTTTGAACAGCGTGTATCCAGTCGGGGCTGGGAGGACTTGGTAGAATACACCGGGTTTGGTCTGGCTTCGGTCAAAGACCAAGGTGCAGCAGGCGCATACGACACCCATATTCAGGGTGATGTGGCGCGCTTTGTACATATTGCATATGAGAACGGCTTTCAGGTGACGCACGAAGAGATTCAAGATAACCTGTACCCAGTTTTGTCCCAATCCCGGCCAAAAGAACTGCGCCGGTCTATGGACAGAACCCGCGAGTATGTTCATGCAAACATCTTCAACAGGGCAGGCAATGCCAGTTATGTTGGGGCTGATGATGCGACTCTGCTTAACACCGCGCATACCTACAAAACCGGGTATACCTACGCGAATAGGCCCGCAGTAGATACCGCGCTGAGTGAGGCGGCGATTGAGGATATGATTATCCTCTTGCAGGCAACCACAGATTCCCGTGGTCTTCCGGCACTGCTTCAACAAAAGCGCCTTATCATCCACCGGAACGAACAGTTTAATGCTGCACGCATCCTGCAAAGCCCGTATCAGTCGGGTGGTGCTGATAACAACATCAACGTCCTAAAGGCTCAGGGTGTTATTCCTGAAATTATTGTCTGGCAGTACCTGACAAGTGCAGGTGCGTGGTTTATTCAGACTGATGCGCCGGTAGGTTTGCTTACATTGGACAGGGAGCCAATCAGTCTTCGTGATGATAGCGACTTTGAGACTCTGAATGCCAAATACAAGGCTTATATGCGTTTCTCCGCAGGTTGGGGTAATGCGCAGGCTCTGTATGGTAGCACCGGAGCGTAATGAGTATAGGGGGCTAATAACCCCCCTGTACCTTGGGGAAGAACATGGCAAAAGCAAAAAAGGAAGTAGCCCAATCCAAGGGTAGTGCACCGGGATTAGGTGAGGAAAGCGGTGTGAAAAAACATCGGATGATACCACCGCCAAAGGTAGCAAAGAGTACATAAAGAACTTTACACGGCCCTGTCAGGCTGTTGGGAAACCTCCCGAGTAAAGGTAATAGGAGAAACACAATGACAACATTTGCAGATGGTCTGTATCAATATGGAGGGCAACCAGTAGGCAATGGTCTGCCTGTCCCATTTACAGGAAAGGCTTGGTTTGTAAACCCAGCCACAGGTTCAGATGGCAACACAGGTAAGACCCCGACGAAGGCGTTTGCAACGCTGTATCAGGCTCTGGCCAAGTGTACCGCAGGAAACAACGATGTAGTTTATTTGATTGCCAATGGTAGCTCCACAGGCTTTGCTCGTTTGAGCGTAGCACTGGCCGCGAGTATAGATTCGACGGCAACAGCAGGAACATTGGTATGGAACAAGGCGAACACCCACTTGGTTGGGGTATGCGCACCTGGAGTGGGGGCACGGGCAAGTATTCGTCCGCCTACTGGAACATACACTGCGGCAACCTTTAATGCGGCACCGTTTATCACGGTAAGTGCGAATGGTTGCTACTTTGCCAACTTTGGTGCTATGGATGAGTTCTCCACTGGAGCCGATGGGCAGATTCTGTTCAATGTAACAGGCAGCTACAATGTATTCAACAATGTATCTATGTTGGGTTTTGGCGTAGCCGCAACGGCAGAGGGTGCAGCAAGCCGCACACTTAAGGTTGGTGGTGGTGGTGAGAACACCTTTATCAACTGCCAGATAGGGGTAGACACAATTACCCGTTCAGCAGCGAATTACAATGTGGAGTTTGTTTCTGGTTCAGCACGCAACAGGTTTATTAAGTGTGTATTCCCAGTAGAGACAGATGATATTACCGCCGGAATTGGCTTGGTCACAGGCACAGGGCTGGGTCGCTGGGTCATCTTTGATGACTGCTTGTTTATCAGTGCGGTAGATAACTCCTCCTCTGTAATTACAAATGCGTTTGTAGCTACAGCAGCAGGCACCAATGGCTCTATCATCCTCTCACACTGCAACTCTGTTGGTGTAGATGAATGGGGTGACACAAACGCGAAGGCAAATATGTTTGTGGATAATGTTGGTGGTGCAGCTACTGCTGGCATGATGCTCGCTCCGACTACCTCATCCTAATAATTGAAGGGAATATATAAAATGTCTTACACAGACCAATGGTTTTTTGAACAAGCCCGTCTGGGCAAACTATACCACGCCTGCACCACAGGGGAGGTAACTCTATCCACGGTGAGTGCTACATGCACCGGCCTTTCACTTTCTAACCCAGCAGGTTCTGGCAAGAAGTTGGTGTTGAAGAGGGCTACATTTGTACCTTCCACTGCCCCCGCCGGTGCTGCTGTTGTAGGTCTTGCTGTTAGTCCTGCCGTCAGTGAAACAGCAGTAACTCATACAACCCCGGCAGTGATTCATAATGCGCTTGCTACAGGTAGTAACCTGAATGTAGGGGTAGCCAAGGCGGATTCCTCTTCTACTCTTCCTGCGGCTCCTGTGTGGTTGAAGCCTCTGGGTTCTGTTGTGGCTGCAAGTTCGATTTCCCCCGCAGCATACAATGAGGAAATCAACGGTGAGATTATCCTGCCTCCGGGCACCAACATTTCGTTCTCCTATTTGACCACAGCAGCACTAGGTATCGCTGCGTTTATCTGGGCTGAAATTGACGACTAAATAAGGAGGGGGCGAAAGCCCCTTTCCGAAGGAGCAAGAAATGGCAAATGTAATAGAGACAACAGTGATTGAGGACGGCCCCCGCAATGTTATTGTGCATGTGTACTTGTCTAGTGATGGGGCTAGTGGTGAGGTGGATAAAGAGGTGATTATAGACCCGACACAATTAGTTCCAGCCCTTGCTGGTGTGCCTACCCTAACGGTAATGAAACTGTTTTATGACTTGAATGGATTCAATGCAGAACTGTCCTTTGACTATCTGGTATCAGATACCCCGCTATGGGTGATGTCCGGGCCGGGAAGCAGTCATGTATGCTTTAAAGAATTTGGGGGCCTGAAAGACCGGTCTAATGTTTTGGATGGTACTGGCAAGTTGCAACTGACTACCAGCGGGTTTACCTCGGTGGGGGATAAAGGCAGCATTATCATCCACGCAAGGAAAGATTAACATGGGCAACACACACTACACCCCCGGTGATTGGAACGCAATCTGTGATGTTTGTGGATTCAAATACAAGGCATCTGAATTACGGTTGCGTTGGGATGGGGCAATGGTGTGCAGGAAGGACTGGGAGGTTCGTCCGCCGCAAGACTTTGTACGGGGGATTAAAGAACAGGCCGGTGTCCCATACAGTCGCCCAGAAGCTGCTGATAGAGCTACCACAGGATACAAGCAGGCCCTTGCTGGGGCTACTGCTGTTGCACACACAGACATGGGGTTAGATAACCGTGTGATTGTGGATGTGGTAGAGCAGGTATACGGGGTGTACACACAAGGGGCTGCTACCATTACGATAGGGGCTACTGTGGTATCTGGGGATACTGTCATAGTTCGGGGTATGACCACAAAAGGTGTTGCAGTGACTATCATTGATAATGGAACAGGCACATTGGAGCAAATAGCATGACCGCACGGACAACCACCTTTAGCGTGACTCGGGATGATATTATTAAAGCAGCACTGCGCAAACTGGGAGTCTTGGGTGAGGGTGAAGTACCCTCTGCCGAGGATACAACAAACTGCGCGTTTGCCTTGAACCTGCTGCTTAAAGCGATGGAAGTTGATAGCATATATCTGTGGAAACTCTCTGATATAACACTACCGCTGCTCTCGGGCACAAACTCGTATCAGATAGGCCCCACAGCCACAGGGACGGGTGCTTTGGTTACAGACCGCCCAAACCGTATTCTGGATACCTGCTTTGTCCGGGATGCATCTAACATAGATACACCCGTAGCGGTGATTACAAAGCAGGAGTATAACAGACTGAGTGCTAAAAGCACTAGCAGTAATGTAACACAGATATATTATGACCAACAGATAACCAATGGGGTGCTAAAGGTTTATGGCACGCCGTCAGATAGTACACACAACCTGTACCTATCCTGCCAGATTCCCATCTATGATTTCAGTAGCGGGTCTGAGGTTTTGGACATACCACAGGAAGGTTATCAAGCCGTTGTGTATGGTCTTGCTGATGAGGTTATGGATGAGTACCCAAAACCCCCAGCAGCCACGATGCAAAGAATTGTAGCAAAGGCAGCAATGTACAGGATGCAGTTAGCCGACTTTAGCCAAGAGGATGGCTCAGTCTTTCTTCAACCGAATATGCAGGCGTATAGATAATCATGCCCTCTATCCCACTTCTTACTGCGCTGGAAAACCGCACCAGTTCACTGGCTAAGGATGCAAAACTGGTCAACGGGTATGGCGAACTGAAAGGGCAGGACAGGGTCTTTGCAGTTAAACGTCCGGGGTTTACCTCCGACACAGTGTATGTGGCTGCTGCTGCACAGGGTCTGCACACCTATCTTGACGTGCTTAGAGTGGTGGTGACCAATCGGTTTTACACAACGTCCTCAACGTATGAGACAATTACGAATGCCGCTGGAAACAGGGTTGACTTTGTATGAGCAAGACAGTGTCTATCCCTATGGTACTTCCCATAGGTAATAGAAGTTCCCCACCAATAAAAGACCAGAAGATTGCAAACGGGTATGCGGAGATTATCCGCAAGAACACGGTGATGTTGGTAAAACGTCCGGGTATTGAGTTTCATTTACAAATGCCTATAGTATGACTATCAATCAACCACAACTATTTATAAATTTCTTTGATACCCTTGTTGTGGGTATGAATCAGATTTTATATGCCGGTGCTAACCAACACCCCTTTGGTGACTCAGGGATATGTGATTATTCTATAAGCACAGGTGAACCGGGTGCCGCCCTTGACCCGGTAGACACAGTGGGTGGGGCTACACTAAGTTGTCGCTGTGAAATGTGGAGGCCAACACCGCTGGAATGTAACGCAATCATAAGTGCATGGGAGGGTTCTATTGATCGCACAATAGATGTGTGGTTTGGTTACTTTTCAGCACCAGCAGATACTACCGAGGCCCCCACACTAAACGCACCGGGCCGTGAGGCCACTTTTCTGGTAACCCGGTACACGGTGCCCACCAACACAATAAACGGGTGGTCTTTTGCCCACCATGTATCTAATGGGTTACCTACCCCAGCAACATGGTATAACACGGAGGTTACCACCGGAGAAGTAAATGTGGACACTCATGTGTCTTGGGATGGAAGCACCCTCCCCTTTCAGGTGTTGTCCTTCAATGACATATGGACAATTGCATGTACAGACTTTGTCACGCTTGCAGGTAGTTCTGATTTGGCCTACTATTCAGAATCCCCACACTATACTGTAGAAGCCTTCAATACCGCCTTTAAAGTAGCCTCTGGCGGCTGGTCTGCTAGTGACTTTGGTGCCATAAGGGTCAACATGCAAACCTTCTGGCGGTGGGCTGTACGGCGTAGGGATAGTACCACGGTGATTATGGAGGCGATTACTCCGGGACAGTTTGCCTCCTTACTAGCCACCTATCCATCACAGTCATACACTTATCAGGAAGCATAATGAGCAACCCACCCTTAGTATTTAAAACAATTACCCATGCTTGGGTGTATGATGGTGACACAGATATACTCACACCTATATCTGATGCCAGTTATACAGATAAGTCAACAGTAACAATTGCTGGTGCTTCTCAATCAGCGTACAATGGCGAATATGAAATAACTCGGGTGGATGCAAAGACATTCACCTACACGGTAGCAGGTTCTCCTACGACCCCGGCCTCTGCTACTCCTGCTGCAACCACTTCGATTACTCGTGTGGGGACAGTAGCCACCGTAACCAAAGCAAACCATGGATACAATACGGGAGAGGAAGTTGCAATTGCAAATGCCGCCCAGACTGAGTACAACGGTCTGCACGAAATCACGAAACTCACAGCTAACACGTTTACGTTTATAGTCACAGGTTCCCCAGCCACACCAGCAACCGAGGCTTTAAAAAGTGTGACTTCAATTACATGGGCAGCGGATGTTGCTACGGTAACTTGTGTAGCACATGGTTACGCTGTAGGCGAAACAGTTACAATCACGAGTGCAACACAGGCGGACTACAACGGCGCTTTCCCTGTGGTTGACGCAGCAACTGAGGACACGTTCACCTATGCCTTACCTGAGTCTCCGATAACACCAGCAACGGGCACAATCACAGCAACTCGTGCAACCAAGAGTATAACCACGCTCACACGAGTAGACACAACAGCCACAGCAACAACATCCGCCGCGCATGGATACACCACAGGTGATACAATTACAATTGCCGGGGCTACACAGCCAGCGTACAATGGTGCAAAGGTAGTTACCGTTACAGGGGTAGATACATTCACATACACCGTGTCAGGTTCTCCCACCACCCCCGCAACCGGAACGAAGACAGCGACAGAAGCGGTAAAAAGTGTAACCACCATAACCAGAACAACAACAACAGCAACAGTAACCTGTGCAACCCACGGATACACAACAGGCGACACGGTCACCATTGCTGGGGCAGGACAATCATCCTATAATGGCGCACGTCTGATTACAGTTACAGATACCAATACATTCACCTACACGGTTACAGTAGGCCCAGTGACCCCAGCAACAGGAACGATTAAAGCAGCCGGACGGTATGGCATTACCGTAGCAGGTTCTTACGGAATAACAGTAACGCTCTCAGGGAAAATAGCCAGCCATGTGGTGAGCATCACGCGGGTAGATACAAAGGCTACCGTGGTGGTCGCTTCACAGGGGTATGTGGGCAACACAGTACGTGGTCTTGCCTATCTCGACGGTACCTACTATGTAATGGACTCTGAGGGCACTATCTACGGCTCAGATATTCAAGACCCGTATAACTGGGATGCCTTGAACTTTATAAACCCCGAGGTTGAGTATGACGGGGGTGTAGCTATAGCCAAGTATTTGAACTACCTGCTGGCCTTTGGTACATGGTCAACCGAGGTGTTCTACGATGCCGCTAACTTGGCCCCAGGTTCGCCTCTGTCTAAGATGGACAATGCTTTTGTATCAGCAGGCTGTGCATCAGCAGAGTCTATCGTGCTTACCGAAGGTTCTGTCCTCTGGGTAGCACAGGCTAAAGAAGGTTCCGGTGCAGCTAGTGCAGGTAGAAGTGTACTTATGATGACTGGGTTTCAAACACAGAAAATATCCACAGTATTTGTTGAACGCATACTGAACGCCGATAATATGTCTGACCTGCGCGCATTCGCGTTTAAACAGAACGGCCACTCTTTCTATGTACTAACCTTGGCGGACTCTGACTTAACACTTGTCTATGACTTCTCTTCCCAGCTTTGGTTTCAGTGGACAAGTCAGACAGTACAATCTGCAAAGTCGGTTACCGGGCTGTCTCTGGAGTCGGATGGCATCACAGCGACCGCTACAGTGGCCGCACACGGTTATTCCGATGGCGACCCCATCACCATAGCTGGGGCTAACCAAAGTGCCTACAATGGCACCTATAACATCACCTATGTGGATAGCAGTCATTTCTCCTATATTGTAGCAGGTACACCAGCAACCCCCGGAACGGGAACAATTACAGCAACCGGGTATACTGAGGGGCACTTCCGCATGATGATGCAAACAGCCATGCTGGGTGTCAATTACTTTATAGATGAATCCAATGGTACTGTGTACAAGATGCTGGAAACAGACTATGATGACGATGGGGCATACATAAACTTCTTGGCCAGAACAACAAAGATTGATGGGAATGTAGACACTAATAAACGCATCACCCGCCTTGACATTATAGGGGATAAAGTAGATGCAAATGCATTGGTAAGATACAGCAAAGATGATTATGCTACATTCTCCAAGTACCGCACAGTTGACTTGTCCAGTACACGGAGTAAGATAGACAGGCTGGGATTAGCTAGAAGGCCCTCAGTAGATGTGCGAGTAACCGATAATATACCTTTACGTTTAGAGCGGCTTGACCTTACCATTGAGGGTATGGAGTCGGATGAGTCATGAGTTATTTTATTCTGGGTCTTCCAAGATCACGCACGACTTGGCTGTCTGTCTTCCTCTCGCATGGTCGGGGAATGTGCCATCACGAAAAATCCATAGAGTTTTCTTCCTTGGCAGAATTAAAAGAATACTGTGATGAACATCCAGAAGATGGTATAGCAGACACGTTCTTGATTGTTCTTTGGAAAGAGCTTAGGCAAATGTTTCAAGAAGCACGAATCGTTGTGATTCACAGACCATTGGAACAGGTTATACAAAGTCATACTAGGCTAGGACTTGGTATCAAGTACCTTGTGGAGGAGAGTAGACTGATGGAAGAAACAAGACAAGATAAAGAAATCCTCCACATTGAGTATGGTGAGTTGGCAAAACCAGAGGTTTGCAGACAGATATATAAACACTGTGTAGGGGTGGATGTTGACTCGGCATGGCTAGCAGCCTGCCAAGAGTATCGTATTGAGACTGACTTGAGTAGGCTCAAGGAGCGGGTCTTGTGTAATCAAAGTAAGGTGGCTTCCTTTTATGGAGGGTTAGAGTAATGTCTTATGCACAGTTTATACCGGTAGGAATACAGCTTCTTAGTAGTCTTTTTGGTGGTGGTGACAGTGGTGGTGGGGGGTCAGCAATGGCTGACCCCTTTGCCTCACAGCGGGGGCAGTACCAGCCCATGCTATCTATGCTCATCAACAGTATGTTTGGTGGTATGGGGTTTCAATATAACCAGCCTCCCGGAGGAATGGGTGGGGGCTATGGTATGCCCCCCGGAGGGACCTATGGTATACCGGGTGGCACTGGGGGTGGATTTGAATCACAGGGAGGGTGGGGCACACCACCCGGTGGCTCCCCCATAAGACTACCGGGGATGCCCCCTCCTGGTGATACCTTAGGTCCACCTCCCCCCGGCGGTGGTTGGAGTATGCCTCCGGGAGGTATGGGTGGAGGGGGAGGTAGTTGGGGTATGCCCCCCGGCTTTGGTGGTAGTAGTGGTATAAACTACGATGAAATAATTAACAAAGCGATGAAGTATATTGAGGGCGCTGGGGGTGGTGGTTTTAACATGCCTGCCCCACCGGCAATCAATATCACAGCAGAACACTCTGGTGACCTTTCTAAACTGCTTGCCAATCCCGGTGAGTTTGCCTCTAGCCCGCTGTACAAGTTTATCTTTGCACAAGGACAGCAGGGTGTAGAGCGGTCTATGGGTGCCAAGGGTATGCTTGGCTCAGGTAACCGCCTTGCAGCCTTGACTGATTACGGGCAGGGAATAGCAAGCCAGCAATACTTTAAACAGGCCGATTTACTTACCAATGTGGTTGGGCAGGAAAGACAGGCATCCTTGGGTGCAGCACAGCTTGCCTCCCAGCAGTGGGTAGCACAGCAGCAGATGTCAGCACAGATGTTGCACGACCAGATGCAAGCACAGTTGGGGCTACTTAGTTTTGCTGGTGGTATGCAGCAACAACAATATGGACAACAAATGCAAATGATGCAACTTGGTGCACAGCAGCAACAAAATCAGTTTGGTAATTCAATGAGTTTGGCTAATTTGTTGGCTCTGCTCTCAGGTGCAAACACAGGTTCTCCAAGTACGGCGGGACAATTGCAAGGACAACAAAACCAAGGGCAAGCACAAATGTGGGGTAATCTGGGTGGTAGTCTCTTTGGCGGGTTTCAGAACTGGGCCGGTAACCAACCCGGCGGTGCTAATTATCTTGGGCCTAATTGGAGCGCACAAGCTCCTAGTTGGTGGCAATAATCATGGCTAATACTTATGATTCTTTTATGACCGGCTGGAACGATGCGCTGGAATCTCAGAACAAGCGGGAGAAAATGCAGTGGGAGCGGGAAGATAGACAACAAAAAATAAGGGCGCAACAGCAGGAGGAAGAAGACGCACAGACGCTGGCAGAGGCCATGAAAAATGCGTTTAATCCAGAACCACTGGAATCTTACGCCAAGAAAACTGAACCCACAAAATCGGAAGAGGTTAAGCTGGATACGTTAGGGGCTGGGCAGGATGATGCCGCCCCACTGGTTCAGCTTGGTATGACTCGTTCTGAAAAAGAGGAGACACAGGACAAATACATTCAGCAAACAAGGGCTGTAGCGAGCAAGTTAGAGGCGGGGGCTATGGCCCTGTACCAGCAGGGCATGATAAAGCAAGCCCAAGAGGTAATGAAAGAAGCCACGCTGATGACCAAGCAGGCCGCAGCTTCTGAAAAAGAACAGTGGGCTTTGCGTAAAGGTCACATAGAAACATTTGCAAATGTAATGAATCAAGTGGACAGCCAAGAAGCATTGGACTGGGCCAAAGAGCAGTTGAACGCACTTGAGCCGGGGGCCGGTAATCAGCTTCCAACCGAGTACAACAAAACCACAGCCCCAGCAATTAGGCGGGCGGGCCTTATGGCCTCCTCTGCACTGCAACAGGTTGAGGTAACCGAGAAACTAATTGACCTGCAAACAAGGGAACAGGATAATAAATCGAAGATAGACCATCGCAATGCGGAGACAGCGAAACTTCGTGCAGCAGTTCAAAAGAACCGGGATGGCACCGATACAAAGCACAGCCAAACTGCATATGATAAAACTGTGGATGCGATTACAAAAGAAGACCTCAGATATAACAAGAGTTTGGAAACAGCAAAACTCGCCATTGAGAAAAAGTATGGGCCGGAGAAAGAACCCAGCTACGCGGACAAAACATTTAAGGCTGTTGGTTCATCTATATCCAGCTTATGGGGTGGCGGTGCAGACGAAGCAAAGCCAACACCAAAACAAAAAGAGTTAGCAGCAGCAGAAGAAGCAGCGAGGCAAACCCATGTAGCAAACACAACAGCCATCCATGAGGGGGCACTAAAGAAGAAGATAGACCTTAAACTCCCGAGTCATAAATTGGCACCAAAAGGCCCTACAAAACCAACCAAGTTTACCAAGCCAGCCAAGCCAGCAAGAACAGAGACTGTCGTGATGGATGGTCTGAGAAAGGCTAACCCCGGTGTATCCGAGGATGCACTGCGGGCATATGCCAAACGTAAGGGTTACATACTATAATGGAAATCATAGACCCGTTTGAACAGGATGCCGAGCAAACCCCCCAACAGGATTGGGGGAACGAACCCATGCAAATGCAGCAGGAAGACATCAAAGACCCCTTTGCAGAGGACACCAATGCAACCATACTGGAGGAAGTTAAAGACCCCTTTGAAGGTCTTTCCCCAGACCATGGGATAGACCTAACCGGAGGCTCTCCGGGGGCACAGCTAGTAGAAGGCACACGCATGGCCTTTGCTAACTATGGAAAATTAGGCAGGCTAGGACGCACAAGCAATCTAATAGACGCGGTTGATTTAGTGGTGGGTATTGTGCCTAGTGCTATAGGTATATTTACAAACCACGGCTCACGTATACTGGGGATGGCTGGGGTTGCGTCTAATGGTGCTACCAGAGAAGAGCGGGAGCGGATTGGTGCAGAAGCGCAGCAGGCGGTTGCCGCTAGTGTCGCCCTGCGTCCAAGTTTAGCACTGCTGGGGTACACAGATGACCACCCCTCTGAGCTGGCACAGGCGATGGAGCTGATAAACCCATCAGATGAAACATTAAAGAAGATTGAAAAGAAGACGGGGGGAAGAATAACAGCCGCTGACGCCCGCCTTATTGTGGATGAGCTTATGGGTCTACCTATGCTCAAGGCAGCACATGGTTCTCTTATGGGTTCTGCAAAGATGGATGCAGGCATTGCCCGGTATAATACGGTAGAAAAAATAACTGATGCCCTAGCCGAGGGTGGAACCCCCAAAGAAATAGCAATGCGCATTTTGGAGAAGGCCACGAAGGATGGTATGCCCGGAGCAAAAGATGTGTCCGCAACTGATTTAGCAAAAGATGTAATGGATGTTGCTGAAATCTCCAGAGAAGCGAAACTCAGGGCCAGACAAATCCCAGAAGCTGATGCAAAGGCCATGAAAGAGGATGCAGCAGCGTGGCGGAAACAGCGGAGAGAACGGATGAGGGAGAACATAACTCAAACTCAATTTGTGCAAGCCTACAACCAAGCCGTAAAAGAGGCGGGCATCAAAGGCAGCTATGACCAACTTAGTGCCAAACGAAAAGCCAGCATCCACAAAGAATGGATTGCACAGGAAGCACGGCAGCAACTAGAACTGGCCGGTATCCCAGCAGAACAAGCCTTTGGTTACAAGAGGGCACAGCTAGGCGCTGTGGACAAGCAGTTGGTGGCCAGCATATCTGCCACCCTTGGTGGTGCTGCCTTAGGGGTGTATGCGGCGGACGACAAAGTTGCGGGCGGGTTGCTTGGGGCAGCTACCGGGCTGGGTGTTACTATGGCTGCAATATACGGCCCGAAGGCAAAGGTAGAACGCCGTAATGCAGACTGGACAGCCGAGAAGCGGGCCAAATACATGGCCGCAGCTACTGTCTTACAGGCAGCAAATGACATGCTCAAAGCATCCGACCCCAACACAGTGACCCACGAGGCCCGCGTGGCCGGTTCTGTAGCCCGCCTGAGCAAAGCCTTGGGTCTATCCACAGAACAGCAGGTGCGCGCTAACCTTGCTGCCCTAGGGCACGACTTGGGTAAAACAGGAATGAAGGACATTCTTGAGAAGCAGGCAGCTCTCACCAAAGATGACATGACCCTGCTACGGACACACCCCGAGGGCACCGTGAAAATAATGCAGGCTCTGGGTATACCCGAGAATATAATTAAAACCGCAGGGGAACATCACCAGACAGCCAAACCCGGAGTAGGGTACCCCCGCCATGGGGGTTCTCCAGACTTCTCTTCTCTTGTAGTAGAGACTGCGGATATTGGGGACTCCCTCATTGGGGGGAAGAATTCAGGACATGATTACCCGCTAAAAACAATTAAAGACGGTAAGCAAATAGAATTACCACGGACAGCACACAATGTAATTCAGGTGATGGATGATATGGCTGCGCGTGGACAACTACAGCCCGAGGTGTACAAAGCCTATCGAGATATGTTTGTGCGCGGGGAAATTCCGGCCGCACACAAAGCACAACTGGAAAGTGTTGGGGAAGTACCTTGGAATAGACCAACCCCAATGGACACCCAGACAACGGTAACTGGGGTACACTACTCGCAAGAACCCCATGCTGAACTAAAGGGCAAAATGTATGGTACAGGTATTCGGGGGCAGGAAGCTGCACGCCTGAGCGAACCGGGTGTTGACCCGAGAATAAAAAGTAGAATCTCGTTCTACATAGATGAGGGGCAGGGCATATTCCCGGAGGGTGGTGTAGGCAGTGCCAAGCATGTTGTAAAACTTGAAAACCTATATGATGCCGCAAAGAACCCACTGCAACTGCCCAAAGAACCCAACGCATTCGAGTCAGCAGTTATTGATGCTGGGTATCCGGGATATTATGTCAAGGGTGCCTTTGATAAACAGGGTGCTGCTGTCTTGCTTGGTGATGCGGCTAAGTCTGTTAAGGTGGAGGGGAAAACCCCATCAATAACACAGCAGGCATTTTCTCCTAAAAACATAACTGATGTTTTGCAGAAAGAAGATTGGGCAATCATAACAGCAGAGAACCCAAAGGCGAACGCATTAAGTTCAGCAGAGAATGCAGTTCTTATGCAGGAATTAAAAGCAACGCTTGATGCAAAGGGACTCACCTATGTTGAGGCGAAGGGAAAGTATGCTGGGAACAAAGAGAACTCTCTTGTCGTGCTGGGTGTAAGCAAGGCAGTAGCACAAGATTTGGGTAGGTTGTTTGAGCAGGAGTCTGTCCTAACCAAGGATGGATTGCTTTACTCTGACGGGCGGGTTGCACCAGCTACGGGGGTAACAAAGCACAAACAGATACCAGAGGATAATTACACACATATACCAGCCACTGGTGCTACATTTTCAATCGACCTTGATTTCAGTTTACCTAAACAAGTAGAACCTAAACCGCTGGGTGATATATTTAATAAACAAGCAGGAGCCTTCCGCATGTTCGCGGTAGGCAACGGCCCAGTGTTGAAACAAATGAAAGTAAATGGGTTGGAGGGTGCCGAGTACCGTGCCGCCGAAGCACACTTTAAATCTGATGGGGTAGCTGCGGTTATACCGGAGGGTGATGGCGTATGGCGGGCTGTGTCCAACACAGGGAAAGAAACGGTAATAAGGGAAACAGCAACTCTCAACCTGCATCAAACGGATTATTTTAAGTCTCAGTTGGGAGCAGCGGACAGGGCACTTATAATTAAATCAGGGCTTGCCCTTGGCGGGGCTGCGCTTGGCCCGTTCCTTGTAGCGGAGGGTCGTGAAATACAGGGACTGATTGCTGGTGCTGCACTCGGGTTTGGTCTGGCCTCATTACCAAAAGCAGTAAGAGCAATACACAATAACTGGAAGTTGGCACTAAAGACGGGAGCAATAGGTTCTGCCTATGCTGCTGTTGGTGCGGTCGTAGACCAAGATAATCCGGTAGAGGGTATTCTTGTAGGTAGTGCTATCTTCGGGTTGCGCTTCCTGCCAAAGGCAAAGAATCACCCAGAGGATGACCTGATACATGCCAGAAATGGAAACATAGCAGCAGAAGCGCGGCTGACTGAGAAAATAGCCCAAGCCATGGAAACAGCAGTACCTGATAAACTGGCCAGAGAGCAGATTTCGGTGCTGGCAGAAGACCCTAAATTTATGGGGCGGACACCAGAGGAACGCGCAGTTGTTACTACGTGGAGGGCATTTACTCAGGGTTATTATGAACTGGCAAAAGATGCGGGGCTTGCTATGGGCTTTATCGAAGCCTATATATCACATATAATTGAACGTAATGGTTTGCCACAAACAGAAGTAGCAAAGATTATGGGTGAACTACTTCGAACAACGGGGGGGGCACCCGGAGGTATGGCCAAGTTTATCAAGCATAGGGAATATAAAACTTTTGCAGATGTGGAAAAAGCTATTGAGGGCACATCACTAACAATAAAAACAAAGGATATAGCGGAGATTACCCGGATATATTCACGAGCAATGACAAAGGCAATTGAGAATAAAAAACTGATTAACAACCTGAAAGAAGCTACGCTGGGTGATGTGGAAGGACGAAATGCACGGCTTCTTACTACCACACCAGATTCTGGTTACATCCAACTCGATGCCCCCCAGTTGCGGGGTCTCTACGTACATCCCGATATAGCCCCATCCCTTCGTTTTGTGTTTGATGCTAAGACACATGGTGAAGGTATTAATGCCCTTTTGGCTTTAAACCGAGCAACAAAGAGGATGAACGTACTTGGTTCTTTCTTCCATGCGAAGTCATTGCTGGAAGCATACTCTCTTGCTGGTGGTAATCTGGTCACCGCTAAGGGTGCCATAGATGGTGCATTAAAGCAATTCAAGGAAGGTGGCTTTGGTGATGAACTTGATAAAGGACTGCGGGCAGGTCTTCGTGTAGAGATTCCCGTAGACGCTTCTGTGGAAGCCTTCGCTCAGGTGGGGCAGTTAGCAGACATCTATGCCAGTAAGATGCTGGGGCATAAAACAGAACTGCTAGGCACCGCCGGAAAGAAGATAGAGTCCATACAGCAACACACCTTTGATAGGTTTACTTGGGACTATTTGCACACTGGGTTGAAGCTAGCCACATACCTACGCCTCATGGAAGAGTATAAACTGGGTAAGGCAGGCAAAGGACTCACGGAAGACCAGTACCGTGCAGGTGTAGCTTCCCATGTAAATGATACCTTTGGTGGTTTGGATTGGTATAGGGTTGTATCTGAGGCAAAATCAGAGGCAGGCAGGAAGCGGGCCGCAGCTATCCTCAAACCTTCTTCACGAGACTTGTTGGGGATAGCTGCATTTGCCCCTGACTGGGGTGTGTCTACATTCCGGGCCGTATCAAAAGCACTACCGGGAGGGGCAAAGAACCCAGCGAATGCACAACTGGCAAGAAAGTATGTGTTACGGACAGCCATACTCTACAGCACGGTTATGACGGGGATTAACTATGCCCTCTCAGGACACTTTCCGTGGGACAACAAAGACCCGACAAGAATTGAATTTGCTGATGGCACAAGTATGCAGGCAGTAAAACACAGCATGGAGTTTGCAGAGTGGGTTCGTGACCCGGTAAAGACGTTCAGCAACAAGATGGGTTTTTTCCCTAAAAACATAGTGGCCTTAACCTCGGATAAGCAGTATCCACATGGCCCGGATATAGAAAATAAAGCCAGCTTTGTAGCTGGACAGGTGTTACCGTTTACAGCCCGCTCATTTCAATCTGATGTGTCAGCAGAGACAAGTGCCAAACGGGCATTGCTTGGTATGTTTGGTGTGAGCATCTATGGGATGTCGGAAGAAGATAGACAACTAGCCCGAGAAGCACGAGCAAGACGCAAGGAAGAACAAGCAAGTGATGAGGAAGAATGAACCAAATGCCTTTTCTGGTGTCCAAGATTAAAAAGATTAAACTTAGAGTTAGAGTATAACTAAAAAGCAGACCCAACGAGGTCTGCTATATAATACTTAATATATATATATATACATATAGATATAAAGGAGAAACAAATATGTCCGCAATGAGTAACTACCTTGAATCACAGATTATCAAGTATTGGTTTCAGAATGATGCTACTGTGGCTGCAAAACCGGGCACAGTATACATCGCCCTGTTTACTGTCCTGCCATCGGAGGCCAGTGCCTCGGGAACTGAGGTAACCGGGGGTGGCTACTCTCGTGTGGCTGTAACTAATAGTGCTGCTAACTGGGTAGGCCCAACCGACGATGATGCCACGGTCACCAATGGTGCTGCTATCACCTTTGCTGTTGCCTCTGGTGCTGACTGGGGTGAGATTGTGGGAGTGGCTATCTATGATGCTGCTACTGCGGGCAACCAGCTATTTCAAGGTGCCTTGTCGGCCAATAAGACAGTAAATGATGGTGACCCCGCTTTCTCCTTTCCTATCGGGTCTATCAGTGTCAATGTGGATGTGGACTAAGGGTAGCGCATGACTACCGACGCAGAAGCAAACCTGACATCCAGTGCCGCTCTAGCGGCTTCTGGTGTTGTAGGTACAACAGGAACCAGCACAGCGGCCTCCAAGCTAGACCACATTCCGCACAACACAGAGACTGACTTGAAGGGTATCGGTTGGCAGAAGTGGTTCTCATCTGTAAACAGGAAACTTGCAGTTACTGGGCAGATAGCATGGGCATCACTGTCGTTTGTTGGGAGTAACCTTGCCAATATAGCCACGCGGCTACACAGTGACCTACAAAGCATACAGGGTGGTGCTGTAGGGGATAACTACCACCTGCTGGCACTACAGCATGGCCTGTTTACATCAGGAACTGAGCATCAACTGCTGCATGGTTCCCCCTCCCTTCCTGCGTGGGGTGCCGTAGACCTTACCACAGAGGTCATAGATACCCTTCCTGCCACGAACGGGGGTACAGGCATAGCTACCTACCTTACCGGGGATGTAATCTATTCTGGCGCCACTAACACGCTCACAAAGCTGGCAGGTAATATAACCACAACCAAGCAGTTTCTAACACAAACAGGGACAGGGGCTGTTTCTGCTGCCCCGGCATGGGGCACTATTGTTACCTCAGACCTGACTGATGTAATCCCCACCCTCTCTGCTGGCACTCGTGTAGCTCCCTCAGTAACAGACCCCGCTGATGGTACTCTTACCCTCGGGTCGGGGACATATGTATTCTACAGCACAGCAGCCGGGGAACTGCCCCTCACCAGTTTTGTGATTGGTGGGGCTAATTACCCCCTCACTGACTTGGTAATGAACTATCTGGTAGCTGACTACAACGGCGGGTCACCCACTATATCCGTTTTAACCAGCAAGGCAACTTTCAACTACACCACGATCTACCCAATCGTAGCAGCATACCGGGATGGAACAGAGCTACATATTATTGCGGCAGATGCAGAGGGTGCAGCATTATCCAACAAGCTGTGGAAGCGTATAGACAGGCTCTTCGGTGTGCAAATAGAACCGGGTGGTTTTGTCCTTGGGGAGGTAGCTACTCGTGATGTAACTATAACCTCTGGTGTTGCTTGGTGGGGGACAGAAGCGAATAGCCTTGCAGCCTACTCCTCGGTCACTGATGAACTAGCACTGTATAAGCATGTGGCTGGGGTGTGGACACGGCTGGTTATATCTGCCTATGATAATACATATTATGATGATGGTACAGACTTGGTGGCCCTCTCAGGGGGTAAGTATGCAGTCAACTGGGTGTATAGAACAAGATGCCGTGACCATATAGAGGCGTACATAGTGCTGGGTGGAGGTAATTACAATCTAGCGCAAGCCCAGCAATCGAGCATACCGGCATCCCAGCCCCCCGAGCTAGTGGACTCAGCCTTCTTGGTTGGTCGGATTATTGTTGCACAGGGTGCGGCCTCTGCCACACAGATAGACTCTGCCTTCACACAACTGTTTGCACAGACATCAACGACCGACCATGCTACGCTAAGTAATCTTGCGTGGACTTCTTCGGCACATACAGGCACAGCATCTAACTTTGCTGGGTTTGACGGTGCTGGGGCTGCTGCTTATTATCCTGTTGCTGATTATGTTGCGGAAACAGCAACAACACTAGGGGCGTTGATTGGTGGTGCGGGTGATGCCACACCAAATGACACTGACTTTGTGGCTACATCATTAACTGCTGCCGGGATTCTTAAAAAGATTACATGGACAAATGTTAAGGCGTTTCTCAAGACGTACCTTGATACCCTGTATGCCTTGGTAGGGGCAGTGGGTTCTACTGGCATTACCATGAACACAGACAAGCTGCTTGGGAGGGGAACCGCTGGGGCGGGTGCTATTGAGGAAATAACACTAGGTACAAACCTATCCTTCACTGGAACCACATTGAATGCCTCCGGTGGTGCTGGGGGTGGTACAGTAACACACACAGCCGGAGCATTAACACAGTATATGGTTGCTGTGGGTTTGGGTGCTGATGACATTGGGGTCTTGGCGTCAACAGGCACAACAAAATATGCATTAACCAGTAATGGTGCGGGGGCATACCCCTCGTGGCAGGCGATTGTTCTGACAAACCCAAGGAATATCTATGGGAACAGCTTTGATGGTAGTGCGCCCCTCACCCAAGTAATTGCATCAACCTATGGTGGTACTGGCAATGGGTTTACCAAGTTCTCAGGCCCAGCCACAGCAGAGAAGACATTTACCTTACCAGATGCTGATGCTGTGCTGGCCTATGGCACAGGGGCGGGGCAGGTAGTATTCCCAGCAGCGCAGAATGCAAGTGCCAATGCTAACACACTGGATGATTATGAGGAGGGCACGTTCACAGCTACACTCACAGCAGCAACACCGCCAACAACACCACCCACTACAACCGCTACATACACCAAGATAGGTAACAGGGTGTTTGTAGAGTTTACATTTTTTAACGTGAATACAACTGGGGCCAGCGGGGAAATGCGTGTTACAGGTTGCCCATTCACCTGTGGCTCTCCCGCGCATGGGAGTGCTGCCCTAGGTGGATTGGGTTCCGCGTCTGTTGTGTCTCAAATATGGTCTGCGGATACAGTGATTAAGTTTGCAAACCAGATAAGTGTGGCGCTAATAAATATAACAGCAGGCACAGGTAAGTACATGTTTGTGTCTATCAACTTTCCAGTTTAAGGGGAACATTATGCAGGAGTGGGTATCTATTGTGTTTGGTCTTGGGGGGATATTGGGAATGCTCTACACATTTTATGTATCAGTGAGAAAACCACAGGAGGAGCTAGATAAACGGCAGCTTATGGCAGCAAAGGACATAGATAACCGAGCAACAACTCTGGCCCAGCAAGAAGCAGAGGGGAAGGCTAATCTACTAGCGCAGCAAGTGACCCTGCAAAAAGAAGCAAACGAGAAGAAGTTTACCGAGATTGGGCTTAGGTTAAACACGATAGATTCTAAGGTAGCTGATTTAGGTGTTGCCTCAAACCTGTGGCAACTTGAAATACGCACACAACTGACACGCCTAGCCACAATTATTGAGGAGCGTATACCACGGCTGGGGAGAGGAGTAGAAAAGTATGAAGACAAGTAAAGCCGGGGTTGACTTCATCAAACAGATGGAGGGGTTTAGTGCCCACGTCTATAAAGATGTTGCAGGATACCCCACAATAGGCTATGGCCACCTTATCAAGACAGGTGAGTCATATGTAACCATCACTGAGGAGTATGCCACGAAACTCATGGCCTCCGACCTCGTCCCATTTGAAAACTGCGTAAATGATTCTGTCAAGCTACCGCTCACACAGTTACAGTTCAACGCATTGGTATCCTTTACCTACAACGTGGGACAACAGGCATTTAAAGGCAGCACTCTGCTCAGAACACTTAATGATGGGTTCTACAGGAATGCCGCCAACCAGTTCCTCAGATGGAATAAAGCTGGTGGTAAGGTAGTGCGGGGGTTGCAGATACGGCGACATATGGAAATGGAAATGTTCTTGAGAGGTACGAGCAATGCGTAGCAATTATATTAAGGATATATTCACGGCACGGAATGGTATTGACTGGTCTTTATGCAAGCTGTTATCTGTCATTGGTGGTGGCACAATGATATACAAGTTTGGTGTTTCTTTGACCCCCGACTTTCTTGGGTTTGCCTCTGGGCTAAGTCTAATAGTAGCCAGTCTTGCTGGTAAATACTATGTGGAGTCCCATACTGAGGTGGAAGATGCCACAGAGAAGCCTCTAGGATGAGCTACAATGCATTTAAATAGGTCTAGGTAGGCTACCCTACGTTGGACATGAATAAGCCCCTTAAACAGGGGCTTTT
>Ga0214473_10000642_pt1 | contig 48547 bp, 42 predicted proteins | sample RVTome_7_FD_203509 | JGI IMG/M metagenome (GOLD analysis project Ga0214473, IMG submission 203509) | Soil microbial communities from uranium-contaminated site in the Upper Colorado River Basin, Wyoming, United States - RVT98D197 | ecosystem: Environmental > Terrestrial > Soil > Contaminated >...
TTTTCTTCTGATGGAGGCGTGAAATTTCCTGATCCGCCTCATCAATGCTCCGGGACACCCGGACAAGGGAGAGGGCTTCTTTTCTCGTGGGATTATACACTGAGCCTGCCCCCTGCCTCCAATGGCCAATGATCCTCTCCACCAATTCCACCTGGCTTTCAAGGGGAGTGATGATGAAAAAGCCCCCCAGTCCGAATGTTCGCGCACAGCGGGAAATATCGTGAATATCGAAGTTGGTCACAGCGGTCGTGACCACCTCTCTTCTCCTGTCATAGACAGGATGGTGAACCAATCCTAAATAGAGATTAGACGCCATTAGTCAGAAAATAAAGTCGTTGGTTTGAGGGCTAAGGCTAAGATGCCAGTTTTGTTAATGGGTTAGGTCATTGGTCTTAAAGATTTCACTTTACCCCTTTACTTTGCCCAAACTGGCTTCCTAACCATAGCCTTAACCTAAAAAATTTTTCATAGTTCGTGGACGACGTTCCGTCACGGAACATTGTTTTTTGATATCTCTTCCAGGATCTTTTTATCTTCCTCAGAAAGAGAAGCTTTACTTAACAGATCAGGCCTTCTCATCCACGTTCGTCTCAGAGCCTCTTTCCTTCTCCAGAGAGAGATCGCCTGATGGTTTCCCGAAAGGAGGACTTCGGGAACTTCATACCCCCTGAAAGTTGCAGGCCGGGTATACTGGGGATATTCCAGCAAAGAGCCAAAGAAGGAATCTTCTTCCGCCGATCGGTCCGACCCTAACACTCCGGGCAGAAGCCTTGAGACCGCATCGATCAGAACCATTGCGGCCAGTTCTCCTCCGGTCAGAACATAATCCCCGATCGATATCTCCTCATCGACGAAGAGTTCCCTCGCCCTCTCATCCACTCCTTCATACCTGCCGCAGAGAAGGATCAGATGGGATCGGGAAGAGAGTTGCCTGGCCATCTCCTCATTTAACGGCTTTCCTTCAGGGGTGAGATAGATCGTCCTGACCGATGGATCTTTTGATTTCACCTGTTCAATGGCCCGGGCAATGGGTTCCACTTTCATCACCATCCCCTGCCCTCCGCCATAGGGAGCATCATCGACGATCCGGTGCTTATCAAGGGCAAAGTCCCGGATGTTGATCGTCCTTACCTCGATCAGTCCTTTTTCAATCGCTTTGGCCAGGATGCTCTCCTTAAAGGGAGAAGAAAACATCTCCGGGAAAAGGGTGAGGATGTCAAATCTCATCTTCCTCCTCCCACAATCCTTCCATCCGGACCACCTTCATCACCCTTCTTTGACGGTCAATGCTCTGGATCACCCCTTCGGTTGCCGGCAGAAAGATCTCCCCTCTCTTTCCCTCGACGACATAGACATCATTGGCACCTGTTGGAAAGATCTTCTTCACCGTGCCGACCCTTTTGCCCTTCTCTGTCTCGACCGCCATCCCCAAAATCTCGAACCAGTAATACTCCCCTTCTTCCGGCTCGGGGAGATCTTCTCTGCGGACGAGGATCTCCTTACCGATGAGACTCTCTGTCTCTTCGATCCTTTCGATCCCTTTCAATCTTAAAATGAGGCGTGGCGGTTGAGGGGTGACTTCCAGAACTTCAAAGGGTTCCGGTCTTCCCGAGTCGTCCTGGATGAAAACCTTCTGATAAAGGGAGAAGCGGTCGGGGTCCTCCCCGAAATAATCTACTTTGATCTTCCCCCTGACCCCATGGGGCTTGCCCACCCTCCCGATCGCGTAAAGAGTTTGCTCCATGGGTCGCTATTCGATGATTTCCAGGACAGAGCGTTTACCCAGATTGGCAGAAGCCGCTCCCAGAATCACGCGGATGGCCCTTGCCGTTCTGCCCTGTTTTCCGATCACCTTCCCCAGATCATCCTTTGCTACGGAGAGCTCGATGACCGAGGTCCTCTCCCCTTCGACTTCAGAAACTCTGACCTGCTCCGGATGGTCGACCAATGCCTTGGCGATAAACTCAATCAGCTCCTTTGTCGTCATCATCCCACCTCCAATTCGAGCAACCGCTCTCGGAGAGATCCTTGGGAATCAACCCATTCGATTCCCCGGTCTGATCCTTCGACATCGCTCAGGACAGGCGCCCGGGGTATGCCTTTTCGACAAGCTCAAGGCCCCGAGTACAGCCGAGGGGCTCAGGGTTGATACTGAGCGGCGCTTTTTACCCCGATTTAAAAATCGGGGTTTGGCGCCGTCGAACGTATCAATCCTGGGAGAAAAGGCAATCTACTCGTTTTTGCCCCGTTAGAAAGCCCCGCCGTTCAAGGCGGGGATGTGTTGTATATGAAAAAATTTGATACCTTTTAGAAAGGGTGGGGTATAAAGCCCCATCCTTTCTAACGGGGTTTACTCTCCGCCAACTTCTTCGTCACACCCAATCGAATCAGAAGCTGACGGACGGTCGGAGTGGGCTGGGCTCCCTTTTTCAACCAGCCTATCGCCTTCTCTTCCTTAATTCGGACTTCTGCCGGATCTTTCCCGGGATCGTAAGTCCCTACCTGTTCGATAAACCTTCCGTCTCTCGGAGAACGGCGGTCTGCAACCACAATCCGATAAAAAGGCTTCTTCTTCCCACCAAATCTCATCAATCTCATTGATGCAGCCATATTGCTTTGATCACCTCCTTCTGTCTAAAGTTGGAATACTGGAATATTGGAATAATGGTTCAAAAATTACCTAACAGATTTTGGATTAAACCCATAATTCCATTGTTCCATCATTCCACCATCCCAGTAAATGGTCACCATTATGAAAAGAACGGTACCCGTCCTCTTCCCAATCCTTTCTGACCCATTTTGGAAAACTGCTTCATCATCTTTCGGACCTGGGCATACTGTTTTAAGAGTCGATTTACCTCCTGAACGGTTGTCCCGCTTCCAGTTGCAATCCTCAATCGCCGGCTCCCGTTGACGATCGTAAAATTGGCCCTCTCCTTGAACGTCATCGAGTTGATGATGGCCTCCACTCTCCCCAGTTCCCTGTCATCCACCTGGAGGCCTCCCATCCCTTTCATCTTTTTCGGAAGCCCGGGGATCATATTCACGATCGATTCGAGCGATCCCATCTTCCGGACTTGCTGGAGCTGGTCCCGGAAATCCTCCAGCGTGAAAGAATCCTTCCGGATCTTCTTCTCTAATTCTCTAACCTTCTTCTCATCAAAGGTGGCCTCTGCCTTCTCGATCAGGGTCAGGACATCACCCATGCCCAGAATTCTTGAAACCATTCGTTCGGGATGGAAGACTTCGAGGGCATCTAACTTCTCCCCTACGCCGATGAATTTAATAGGTCTCTGCGTCACCGCTTTGATCGAAAGGGCCGCTCCTCCCCGAGCGTCCCCGTCCATTTTGGTCAGGATGATTCCATCGATGCCCAGCCGCTCATTAAAACTCTTTGCGATATTGACGGCATCCTGTCCGGTCATGGCATCGGCGACGAAAAGAACCTCTCTCGGTTTGATCTGCGTTTTGATTTCTCTAAGTTCAAGCATCAATGCCTCATCGATATGAAGCCTTCCAGCCGTATCGATGAGCATCAGATCGTATCCCCCCTTCAGGGCCGCATCTCTCGCCTTGAGGCAAATATCGAGCGGCATCTGCGAGGGTCCGGGCCGGTAGAAATCGACCTTCAGCTCCTCCCCTAATTTTTGCAATTGCTCGATGGCGGCCGGACGGTAGACATCCGCTGGGACGAGGTAGGGTCGTTTCTTCATCCCCTGGAAGTGGCGGGCCAGTTTGGCCGCAGTGGTCGTCTTTCCACATCCGTGCAGGCCGACCAGCATGATCGGGACAGGAGGACTTCCTGAAAGTTGAATTCTCTGCTCCTGACCGCCCATCAGTGAAGTCATCTCCTCCTTCACGATCTTGATCAATTGCTGAGCAGGGGTAAGGCTTGCCATAACCTCCTGACCGACGGCTCTCCCCTGGACAGACTGGACAAAATCCTTCACCACCTTGAAATTGACATCGGCTTCGAGGAGGGCCACCCTCACCTCTTTGAGGGCCTCCTGGATATTCTGCTCCGTTAACTTTCCGTGGCCTCTAAGTTTCTTAAAAACGCCATCTAATTTGGATGAAAGACTTTCAAACATGACCCATGCCCGATATTCGCTAAATAACTCATTTTAATAATTTTTTTCCCGAATTGTCAAATTTCCAATTCGGGATATAAGCATCTCTTTTCCCGTGATAGAAATCCATGGGAATGCCAAATCCAGAGGGGCAGGCGGGCCAGCGGAGAAAGATTTAGGGCGGCACCGCTTAAGGATTAACTCCGGACGCTCCAAAACCAATAAAAACCTCATTTTCATTGACGACGAAAGTTTCCCATAAATGTCTAATGATCCACAATCCTAAAGATTTCGGAGTCTGGTCCGCCTGCCCCTCTGGAGTCCATTCTGTCATCACGGAATTGAAGATCCTTCCATTCGGGATTTTAGATTGGAATCTTTAATCTTATATCAGAAGAGGTCTGGTAGGCGTGAATGAATAAAAGGAGAAAGATCAGACCGAGGAGCCATCTTATCATCTCAGCTTTTCAAATTCCCCACCGGGAAGAACCCTCACCTTCCCTCTTCCTCCCGGTCCTCCTTTTACCTCTATACGATTCTTCGCAATATCGAAGATAATTTCCTCTCCGGAGATCAAATTATCGCCTTCCCACACTTTTGGGTCGCCGGTTAAAACCACTCTCTGATCCCGATTATAAAAGATCGCTTTCTGACAATTGGCGACCCGAAGCCCCTGCTGGATCTTTACATTCCCTCCGGCCACCACCTTCTCAATCCCCTTACCATCTTCAAAGACCAAGGCCTCGAGAGAATCGGAATAGATGACCATATCCTTCTGTCGAGCCATCACATTCCCCCTGAAGACGATCAGATTTTCTTTGGAAAAGGTCTCCACCCTGTCCGAAGTGATGTCAATGGGCTCGCCCGTGTCCCCCAATTTGACTTCCCTGGGTTCAGCGGGAGTCTCCTTTCTCAAAACCTCCCTCTCCTTCGTTGAGGGGGGCAGCAATGCCGCAATCTTTTTCTCCTTCTCTTTTGCCTTTTCCACCTCTTTCTTCGGAGGTTTTTCCTCCTTCAGCCCTTCCTTTTCCTTCGGTATTTCCCTGGTCTCAGGTGTTGCAGGTGGGGGGGGCAGTGGCGCCATCCGCTTTTCATCCTCCGGTTTTGCCTCGACCTTTAATTCTTCCTTCGGAGGAGGCAAGGGGGAGGGGGCAGGAAGTTGTCTTCTTTCCTCTTCGTATTTGATCAGGGGGGAAGGTATCTCTTTGGTCTCTTCAATCGGGGCTTTGGCTGGGGCGGCAGGTTGAGTGGATCTGGTCTCAGGAGGAAGGGAAACCACCTTTCCCTCTTCCCTCTTCATCTCAACCCTCTCTTCCTTAAACGGAACCGGCTGTCTTCTCTCTTCATCGAATTTGGCCAGAGCAACTGTTCCAGCCTCTCCCTCTTTCGCATCCGCCTTCTTCTTGGGTTCTTTGGCTTTTGCCTTGCGAATGACGGTTTTTTCCTTTATGCCCTGATCCAGGATCGATTTGGCCTCCCTGTAATGGGAACTCTTCGGATATTCGTTGACAATCCTCGTAAAGGCCTCTCTGGCCTTCTCCCATTGATCGAGTTCGAGGCAGCTTTTCCCTAAAAGATAAAGCGCCTTATCTTCTTCGGCCCTCTTCGGGAACTTCTCCAGTAATCCTTCGAACCTGGAGGCGGCCGCCAGATATTTTCCATTTTTGTAATAAAAATTTCCAATATAGAACTCATGGTCAGCCAACTGCTTTTTGCAGGTCTCAATCTTTTCTTTAGCCTTGTCGGTAAAGAGGCCCTGAGGAGTGTTGGTCACCAGGTATTCAAAATTGGAGAGGGCCTTTTGGGTGGAGGTCTGATCCCGGTCGTGGGTTCGCATCTGGCTGAAATAAGCCATTCCGATTTGATATTGAACATAAGGGATTTCTTCATGGGTGGGACGGGTCTTCTTGAACTCCTCATAGGCTGCAATGGCTTCCACATAATCCTTCTTAAAGAAGTGGCAATCCCCGACCTTCACCTCTGCCCAGAGGGTGTAGGGCGGGCTATCCGGAAAGTTGGACTTGATCTGTTCAAATACCTTTAATGCCTCGGAATAGTCCCTCTTATTGAATCGCTCCAATCCCTGGCGGTAAAGGATTTCCGGATCTCCCTTGATCGTTTTGACATCCTTTCCCTTCCCGGCGCATCCGTTCAAAAGGGAGAAGAGAATGAAAAGGAGAAGGAGTGTTTGAACAACAGACTTCTTTTTCATCGGACCTTCTTTTTAAAAAGTGCCTATAATTATGATAGGAAGGGGGGTTGATGTCAATATTAAAAACTTGAGCCCTTCTTTTCTTCTTGAATTTCGGATGGTCATAGGATAAAAGATATTTAAACCGGGTGGGAAGGAGAAACGCATGCGGATCGAGAAGGCGAAACGGATTGAACAAATTCCTCCTTACCTTTTTGCACAGATTGACAAGAAGAAAGAAGAGATGAGGCAGAAGGGAATGGATCTCATCGACCTGGGGATCGGAGATCCTGATCTTCCCACCCCTCAGCCAATCATCGAACGGTTGAAAAAAGCCTCCGAAGACCCCCGGAATCACCATTATCCCTCCTATGAAGGAATGATCCAATTCAGGCAGGCTGCAGCAAACTGGTTTGAGAGGAGATTTGGTATCACGTTTGATCCAAAAACAGAGGTGCTCGCCCTCATCGGCTCAAAAGAAGGCATTGCCCATATCCCCCTGGCCTTTGTCAATCCGGGAGATTATGTGCTGGTGCCAAGTCCGGGATATCCGGTCTACCGTGTGGCGACCCTCCTCGCAGGAGGAACTCCATACTTCCTGCCCCTTCTCAAGGAGAATGGCTTCCTGCCAAAACTTTCTGAAATCCCAAAAGAAGTTGCAGAGAGGTCGAAACTGCTCTTCATCAACTATCCCAACAATCCGACTTCAGCCATTGCCGAAAGGCCTTTCTTCGAGGAAGTGGTCGCCTTTGCCCGCCGTCACGGGATCATTGTCTGCCATGATGCGGCTTATTCTGAACTGGCTTTCGACGGCTATCGGCCGCTCAGCTTCTTTGAGGTCGAAGGGGCGAAAGAAGTGGGAATCGAATTCCACAGCCTTTCAAAAACCTTTAACATGACAGGCTGGAGAATCGGTTTTGCCGTGGGTAACCCCGAAATTGTCTCAGGATTGGGAAGGGTCAAAACCAATATCGACTCGGGCCTCTTTCAGGCGATCCAGGAAGCCGGCATTGAAGCCTTCCATCACTTTGACACACCCATTCCCAACATCATCCGCATCTATGAAGGCCGAAGGGATGTGATGGTTAAGGGCCTCCGGGAGATGGGCCTGGAAGTGGACTTGCCGAGGGCCACCTTCTATCTCTGGATCCGGGTTCCACGAGGGTATACCTCCGCCCAATTCGCCACACTTTTGATTGAAAAAGCAGGAATCGTCGCCACTCCGGGCAATGGTTTCGGAGAAGCAGGAGAGGGTTATATCCGGATGACCCTCACGGTGGATGAGTCGAGATTGCAAGAGGCAATCGAACGACTCAAGAAGATCAATTTTTAAAAAAATCTCTTCCTTCGAAAAAACTGTAACTGTTTAGCTAATCAAGCGCAAAATCGTATCACGGAGTTGGGCATGCCGTTCGGAAAGGCTTCGTGGTGCACCTTTCGGATAATTGGCACAGGCCTTAATCCTGATCGATGGGGCTCGCTCAGATGAGATCGTCCGTTTCCCATTCAATCCAAAGACCGCCATTCGAAGCCTTGGAGAGCGGCATGCCCAGCTCCGACTCCGTGGGAACTTCTATCTGGCTAAACAGTTACAAAAAACTGTTGAATGAAACCCGACAGTTTTTTCTATCATTTTTAATCTTCTTCCATATTTTTATGAAAAGGTAGGGAGGCCGAAATGCAAGAACTTTTGGGAGAGGTATTTTTTATTGCCATCCTTATTCTCTTTAATGGTTATCTCGCCGGCACAGAGATTGCCGTGGTCACGGCCAGGAAGAGCCGGGTCCAGCAGATGGTTGAAAGTGGTAAAAGAAATGCAAAAATCTTGCTAAGGCTGAAAGAAAACCCTGACCGGTTTTTAGCAACGATCCAAATCGGAATTACCGGTGTGAGTGTCCTTGCCTCTGCGGTTGGAGGAGCCGCCGCTGTTGAGGTGATTAAACCTGCCCTACAGTCGGTCCCCATAAAAGCCATCTCTATTGCCGCGGAGCCCCTTGCCATTGGGATCGTGGTCGTCTTGATTACTTATTTCTCCGTGATCTTCGGTGAACTCGTGCCAAAGTCTATCGCTTTGATGCATCCTGAAACAGTCGGGCTCTGGACGGCAAGAACCGTTGATGCCTTTTCAAAGGTTGCTTCCATCTTTGTTAAGTTTCTTACCTTCAGCACCTCCCTCGTGCTCAGCCCCTTCGGGAGAAAACCCTTTAGCGAAAGGGCTTATATTACCGAGGAAGAGGTAAGGATGCTCATTAAGGAAGGCGGAAAACACGGGGTATTTGAACCCGCGGAAGAAAAGATTCTGCAAAGCATTTTTGAATTCACGGATATGTCGGCAAAAGAGGTCATGGTGCCGGATATTCAGATCGTCGCCATCCCGATCGATAAATCACCCATGGAGATCAGATCCATTATAGAAGAAGAGCAATTTTCCCGTTATCCGGTATACGGGAAAGATCTCAATGATATCCGGGGAATCCTCTATGCGAAAGATTTTCTGACCCTCCTGACAAAAACAGGACAGGTCGATATTCGAAAGATCATCAAGTCTCCTTTCTTCATCCCCGAAACGATGAAGATCAGTCTCCTCTTAAGGGAAATGCAAAGGCGGAGAACACATATTGCCCTGGTGGTGGACGAATATGGGGGGATCTCGGGTTTGGTGACCATTGAAGATTTACTCGAAGAGATTGTGGGGGAGATAAGAGACGAACATGATGTCGAGAGTCCGGTTGTTCTGCTGAAAGACGGAACCCTCCTGATCGATGCATCGATCAGCCTAAAAGATTTAAAAGAGGATCACTCTATTCCACTCCCCGAGTCACCGGAATATGAAACCCTCGGTGGATTTCTGATGACCGCCTTACAGAAGATTCCCATCATGGGCGATAAGGTGGAACTGGAAGATAAACGGTTGACCATTGTCGAAATGGTCGGTCAGAGGATCTCAAAAGTCAAATTGGAAAAACTGCCCGAGCCCCCCGAAGAAGAAGCATAGCGCATAGGGCATGGAGCAAAGTGTCGGATAAATGACTTATAAAGTGACTAAAGTTGCAAGTGCCTAAAGTGAGCTAAAGTTAAAAATAGTCGAATAGTCGCATAGTCTTGCAGTTGACTATTTGACTATAAGACTATGTGACTACGAGACTACTTTGCATCGTCCATCGTCTCTCGTCTTTTGTCAATCCGCATTTCTTTTTCATTCGTCAATCTTCGTTTTTCATTCCGCAATCCGCAATCTCTCCGAGCCAGATGGCTCTCTGAGCCGGAGGCCGAACTCCGAACTACGAACTCTAAACTCCGAACTTTATCACCGCGTCTCCCTATCCCCCATCTCCCCCATCTTCTTTAAGCGGGGCCCTCCCGTCCTCCCACGACGATCTCTGGAATCTTCAGCGTGGGCTGTGCGTCGGCCACCGGAACTCCCTGGCCGTCCTTTCCGCAGGTCCCGATTCCGAAACCGAGATCATCGCCTACCATATCAATCTCCTTTAACACCTGAGGTCCATTGCCGATGAGAATGGCTCCCCGAACCGGTTCTCCGACATTCCCTTTTTCGATCAGGTACCCCTCGCTCACCTCAAAGACAAAATCACCATTGACCGTATTGACCTGCCCTCCACCCATCTTCTTCACGAATAGACCCTTCTCCACGGAGCGGATGATCTCTTCGGGCTTCGTGATCCCCGGAAGAATGAGGGTGTTGCTCATCCTGGGAACGGGTTTGTGTTGATAGGACTCCCTCCTTCCGTTTCCGGTTGACGAAACACCGTCTTTGAAGGCGGTAAGACGATCGTAAAGATACCCCTTTAAGATTCCTCCTTCTACCAAGACTGTCCTTTGAGAAACAACCCCCTCGTCATCAAAGGCATAAGAACCTCTCTTTTGTGAGAGTTTGGAATCATCGACTACGGTGATCAGAGAAGAGGCGACTTTCTCCCCGATCTTCTTTGAATAGACAGAGAGACCCTGTTGAGCCAGGTCTGCTTCTAGTCCGTGTCCAATGGCTTCATGGATCATCGTCCCTCCTGCATCGCTCGATAGGACAACCGCCATTCTACCCATAGGAGCCTTCCTTGCCGAGAGCATGAGAAGCGATCTTTCTGCCGCTATCTCAGCCACTCTCTCCGGGGGGCAGAGGTCGAAGATCTCAAAACCCATCGTCCCCCCAATCGGTTCGTATCCGGTCTGGATGATATCCTCTTGAGAGGCAACAACTTGAACGGAAAAGACCGTTCCCACTCTCTCCCCTTCTATCCATAAACCTTCCGAATTGGCAATGGAAAGAGATTGGCTCACATCCCGGTAGAGGACCTTGACCTGGCGGACCCGGGAATCGAGTTTCCGTGCGACCTCATTGGCCCGATTCACCATCGAAACCTTCTCTCCGACCGGAATCCCCCGGGGATGTTTCTCAATCGGCGAGCGAGGAGAATGAACCGAAGGGGCGGAGAGAGTAGCCTTTCCCTGATGGAGTAGATTGAAGATCCTTTCTCCACGGTCTTCTTTTACCGCACGGCTCACCACTCCGGCTAAGCGAAGGAGTTCCTCTTCTTCCAGCCGGTTGGTAAAACTATAAAAGGTTCTTCCGTCGAAGAAAACTCGAAGCCCCACTCCGATATCCTGACCTGAGATCATCTTTTCGATACGATCCTCTTCACAGACGACCACAACCGAATAGGTCTGTTCGAAGAAGAGATCCGCAAACTCCCCACCCTCTTTGAGGGCCTCCTTTAAAATCTTCTCAGGCGAAAGATGCTCTATCATATCATTCCACCCCATCCAATTTCGTGTTTCGAATTTATTATATGCAGCGACATAAATCATAACAAAGGACGTCATTCCTGCGAAAGCAGGAACCCAGGAAAACACTGGATTCCGGGTCAGGCCCGGAATGACAAACTACGTTAGACTTATGTCGTCATGTGTAACAGTCTCATAATAATGACAACATTGTTTTATAAAATCCCTCCTCACCTCCCTTTGCCAAAGGGATGGAAATTATCCCTCTTTAGCAAAGAGGGGGCAGGGGAGATTTTATTGTGAGGGTCAATTCAATTTTGAGACCCTTAATAACTTATCGGCTCAATATGTATCTCCTTCCGAAGCCCTTCCAATACCTCATCCACATCCTTTTCCCAGCCCGGCGCAATCATCAATTCCACGATCGCTTCACGAGGGTCTTTCGTTCTCACCACGGCCATCCCCTCGTGCGATTCGATGATGAACTTGAAATAGGCAATGTCTTTCCGATGAATCCTGAAATATTTTGAATGAGTGTCCATCATTCTATTGCGGAATGCAGAATTCGGAATTCGGAATAAATTAACAGATCATTACATTCCGCAATCCGCAATCCGCATTCCGAAATGGGTTAACTCCGAACTTTATTGATCAGCCTTCCGGTCACATCCCCAAACAGGACGACATCCCGGATTGTTCCCTCGGTGGGATAGAGTTCTTTTGACAACCATCCTTCAATCAGACCTTCTTTTGAATGGGTGATTTCAGGATCTAATGCAAGCTTAAGATAGTACTCTTTCCCGTCTTTCAATTTTTCCGATCTCCTTCTCCTTTCCTCTTCTTCCCTGGATACGACGCTCACCTCATAAGCGCTCGAACCCTTTCTTGGAAAGGTGGCGACGGAATACCTCTTCCCCCTCTCTATTTCTCCATAAACGCCATACCGGAAATTGTAAGAGGCCGTCAAAAAATCATCATAGATCTTTCCGGAAGGGATTTCCTCTTCCGTCTTCACCAAGGTTCCATCCTTTTTCAGTTTCGTTTGAATCCATTTCATCTTCTGATAATTGAAAAGATGGGTTTTTCGTCTCAGCCTCTCCCCGATCTTCACATCTTCTTCGAAAGACAGGGCTCTGAGACGCCTCCCGCCTTCGACCTCTTCCATTACAGCTCTATAGGTGTCCACCCGATAACGAACAACGAATCCCAGAACGCCCAATGTTTCCGCCTGAAGGATGGCCATGTAACGGCCTTTCTTCTCCATCTCTTTAAAGCTCAATTTCCCCAGGGCCGCCCTTTTAAAAAGCCAGAACCCGACCTCATAAGAGAGTTCTTCCCCTTTAAAGAATTCGGCAATGGATCTTCTCTCCCCTCTCGATGCAGAATAGGAATTTGCTCCTGTTTCTCGAAGAGAGAAAGGAAAAACGGGAAGGAATGATAATCCTAAAATCCACCGAAAAAAATTTCTTCTGGTAATCAAATGATAAGTTCGGAGTTCGGAGTTCGGGGTTCGGAGTAATTGTTTTAAATAAAAATGATTAAAAAGTTTATTAAAAAACTCCGAAATCATGACTCCAAACTCCGAACTCATTACTCCGAACTGGTTTCAAATATGCAGTTCAATCACATCGCCTTCGCTCACCCGATAGTCCTTCTTCACCATCTGGCCATCGAATTTCCCCGACCCCCAGATCCTGGCATATCTTAGTTTTGCGGCGAAATCCTTATGAACCGAAAGGGCTACATCCTCGATTGTGCTTCCCCTCCTGAAAACCACGGGCTCTGTCAGGTCAGGCTCTTTCCCCGGAATTTTGGTGTAGACCCGGAGAATGTCCAGGCGGCGATAGACCTCTTTCTTCACCTCTTCGAAATTCATCTCCTCCTTTGCAGAGACCGGCAGGATCATCAATTCTCCCTTGAAACGGCTCTCGAGCGTCCGAAGCCCTTCCATCGCATTCCTGAGATCAGCCTTATTCCCGAGCAGAAACGCCTTTTTAAAAACCCATCCTTCCTCGATGGAATGGGCCGGATCTCCATCTCCTATCCCTATCTTCATCCGGTTCAACTCTTCGAGAAGCACCTCCATCTGGAAGACAGGATCATCCGTCAGGTCCAGGACGATGAGAACTCCATCGGCATTCCTTATGAGATTGGGAAATCCGGGCTCGATCCGGTCCATCTGGATGGGCGGCGTATCCACCAGTTGAATCTGGATATTCTCAAACCTCATCATCCCCGGAATGGGTTTCTGTGTGGTGAAAGGGTAGTCCGCGACCTCAGAAGGAGCATGGGTGAGGTGGGTGAAGAGGTTCGATTTGCCCGTATTGGGAAGACCCAGAAACACCACCTGCGCCGCGCCCTCTCTTTTGACATTATAGGCCTGCTCTGCCCGGCTGACCGCAGGTCTCTTTTGAAGCTCCTCTTTCAACTTGGCCATCCGGGACTTAAGCTGCCCCCGGAGTCTCTCCGTCCCTTTGTGCTTAGGGATGATAGCCATCATGACCTCAAGGGCCTTGATCTTTTCAGGAACGGATTTGGCCTGCTTGAACTTGGCCTCTGCCTCTAAATACTGGGGGGTGAGATTGGCCGGCATGTTTTTAATTTACCGATGGACGATGGAAGACTATTTACTTCGTTCGTTAGGATGATGAACGATCGCTTACATACCGATGGACGATGGATGACCGCTTCGCTAAGACGACGGACGATTATTATTTCCGTCCCTTCGTCCTTCGTCCCTCTCCCCCTGTCCCTCGCCCATCGTCTATCGTCCTTCAGCCCTTAGATCCCCTGAACCCTTTTCATTCAAAAATTACAACTTATAAATCTTCTCCCGTATAAAGATATCCAGCACCTTTGGATCAAACTGTTTGCCTTTGAACTTCTCCAGTTCCGCAAGGACATTCTGAAGGGGCATAATATTTCGATGGGGTCTTGCACTCGTCATGGCATCAAACGCATCAGGAAGGCTGATGATCCGTGCCTCCAAGGGGATGGCCTCACCTGCCAGCCCGTCGGGATAACCATTGCCATCATAATGTTCATGGTGATGACGGATCATCGGAATCTTATCCTTAAAAAATTCCACCCCCTCCACGATCTTCACCCCAATCAGTGGGTGCTCCTGAATATACTGGTATTCTTCGGAACTCAGGGGGGCCTGCTTCTGAAGGACCTCGTCCTTGATGCCGATCTTACCGATATCGTGAAGAAGTGCTCCATATTCGAGATTCTCCAGCCTCTCTTCCGAAAAACCCATCTTCTTGGCGATCGCCAGGCTCATCCGTTTCACCCGGTCGGAATGCCCCCGGGTATATGGGTCTTTCGCATCGATCGCCTCAGCCAGAACCTTCACCGAATCCAGATGGGATTTTTTCAGAGTCCGATAAGCCTGCTGAAGTTTTGCCGTCCGTTCCTCCACCAGTTCTTCCATACGATTGTGATAAGCCTCGATCTCCTCTTCGAGCCGCCTGCTCTCAAGGGCTTTCTTCACGCTCATGACGATCAGGTCAAGATCGGCCGGCTTGATGATGAAATCATAAGCCCCGAGCCTCATCGCATTCACAGCCAGATCGATGTCCGGATAGGCGGTCACCATGATCATCTTCATCTTGGGGTCAATGGCCTTCACCTTCTGCAATAGCTCAATCCCGGTCATCTCAGGCATTTTCATATCGGAGATGATGAGGGAGAAAGAATTTTTATAAAAATGGTTGAGGGCTTCTTTCCCGTTATTGGCCGTCGTGCAGGAATACCCCTCCTTCGTCAACCTCCGGTCTAAAACGTTACAGATGACCTCCTCATCATCGACAATTAATATTCGGTCTTCCATCGATGACTCCTCCTGCATATTCTTCATGGGGGTAAATTAGGGACACTTCCCTATTTTTTCTATGCTCACCAGGGCGACACTCATGCTTTTATACCCCTCTTTGGTAATCCTTTTCCTGTCATGGACAGGCAAAGAGGTCGGGGAGAAATGGTAATCGTCTAATCAAACCAATTCTCTACGGGAACCGAGAGGAATTTCTCAACAGGAATTCCTTCTCCGCCCACCAGCAATTTTCTTTTTGGTTTAAATATCCTGCCGAACTCCCCCATACCGGGCAGACTGCCCTTGCTGTATCCGCTCTTAACCTCGATTGCCACAGTGGCCTTGTTTAAGCGCAGGATAAAATCGACCTCTTTATTACATTTTGTCTCCTTACAAATTACTCAATATGTTGAGTAATTTTACTCAAAATATGCGGAGATGTTAATCTACTCCCCTCTTTCGGAAATCCCCCCTTGTTAAAAGGTGGCACTCCGCCATGCTTTTTGCCTTACTACCAACGATTGGGAAAGTTGATGGCTGAAGAGTTACTTTTCCATTCCTTAGGTCAAAGCGTCCAGTCTTCAACCTTTAGTCCTTCAATATACTGGAAATCACTGTCTCTACTTATAAGGATGGCGCCTAATGCTAAGGCAGTAGCAGCAATCCAAAGATCATTTTCATCCAGCGTTAAACCCTTCTGCTGGCGTGCCAATTTTATCTTTGAATAATAGTCACTCGCTGCTTCTGTGATCGGTTCACATGGGAGGATGGCAAGGAGTTTATAGGCCTTGGCTTTCAAATCCTGTCTTCGCTTTCCTTCTGACAAGCGGTCGATACCATATTGAATTTCACCTCTTACCACAGAACAAATAACCACACGATCCGTTAGAGAAACCATCGCCAGGCGGGAGTCCAATTTGGGATGTTCTCTCATCAGGTCGCTAAAGGCGGTCGTATCCAAAAGAAAAATCATTTATTATCTCTAACTATCGAATATGGTTTCATGGTGGACATTTAATTTACCTTCTCTAATCGCAAGATCTAATTCGTCTACCTCTTCCTCTTTGAAATGGGGAGGCTCATGCATTGTTTTTCGAATTGCCGCTGAAGAGCCAGGTTGAGGTTGTTCCATCAAAGGCTCTACGGACACATGAATTGGTTGCCCCTTAGGGTATGGAAGGGGGTCTTCTAATTCAATGGTTTTCCCTTTAGCGATGCCTTTATAAATCATGATTAAAAACCTCCTCTCTTAAACAATCTTCTTGTCTGATTCATCGCTTCTTTTGCATTATTAAATTTTGGCTTGGTTTACCTAATTGTATCCTTGATATCTTTCCATGATTCTTCCAGGGAACACAAATGAACTTTTGAAACCACCTTCATCGCCTCACCGGTCTTATTTTTGAGATTCCCCGCTGTCATCGTCTTCACCATATCCTCCTCAAATAGCTATTTTGGGTTCATTGTAGCTATTTATAGTTCATTAAACAACCATTTTATCGTCCTTCGTCCTTCGTCACGCGCCTATCGTCCATTCGATGATAGTTTGTTCAGGTCTTCATCAAACGAGAACAGGCTTGTATCTGTGTCTTTTGCCTTTGCATATAAGATACAGTCGACAATATCCAGTGACTGCTCGGCAAAAGTAGTTAAAGCCTTAATCAAATCTGCCCTGTCTTCATTGATGATGCCCCTATATCTCAAAAGATTCTTAAGGCTTTCGGCTGTTTTCTCTTTAGGCACTTTATATATCTTTGTAAGAACGTATACGCATTCGGCGACCACACTTTCAAGTATGAGGGCGCTTTCTTCACCTGTTTTCACATTGTCAAAAAATGTCTTGGCCTGTTTATAGAGTTCAATATCATCCTTTACAAAATAACTGATAACAACATTTGTATCAGGAAGTCTTCTTCCCGGTTTTTTCACGGATAACCTCCTCCCACGCCTTATCTTTCAGCCTTTTGAATGAAGACCCTGCTTTAACATTTTTTGCATACTCGCTTAGAGACCCGGCAGTGTCAAGAACTGGCCTGATCACAACATTGCTCTGCACAACATCGAAGGTTACCACGTCGCTTTTTAATAACTCCCTTATTTCCTTGGGGATTGTAACCTGTCCCTTTGAAGTAATCTTCATCGCCGAAGTTGACATCTCCTTTTTCTCCTTACATCTAATTATTGTAATACTTTATCAAATAGTAATACTATTTCCCATATTTGTCAACTGATCACTGTTTTCTGCCTACTGCCTTCTGCCTACTGATCACTGATTACTTTTTTCTCGTTCCTCGTCCATCGTCTATCGTGCTTCTGCTTTCTGCTTTCTGCCACTTGCCTTCGGCCTCAAGCGCACCGTTTCTTTCTTCTCCGAACTCCGAACTCATCACTCCGAACTAAGTTTTATCCAGCACCTCCCTCACTTTTCTTGCCAGATTCTCCAGCGTAAAGGGTTTCTGAATGAACTTTGTCCCCTCCTTCAACACCCCATGGTGGACAATGGCATTATCCGTGTAACCTGACATATAGAGCACCTTCATCTCCGGATGAATCTCTTTGAGTCGCTCAACCAACTTGCGACCACTCATCCCCGGCATCACCACATCAGTCAGAATCAGATGAATCCGCTCTTTTAACTTCTCACAGAGCAATAAAGCCTTACCCCCATCAGGGGCCTCAAGAACTCTATATCCCTGGCTCTTTAATAGCCGTATTGCCAGTTTCCGAACGGTTTCCTCATCCTCCACGACCAGGATCGTTTCATTTCCCCGTGGAATCTCTTTAACAACCTCCTCCTTCTCTTCTGTTAAAGGCTCATCCACCTGAGGTAGGTAGATCTTAAAGGTCGTCCCCTGCCCGGGTTCACTGTATATCCAGATGTTGCCTCCGCTCTGCTTCACTATTCCGTAGACGGTTGATAAGCCCAGCCCAGTTCCCTTGCCTTGCTCTTTCGTCGTAAAAAAGGGCTCAAAAACCCGTTCCTTCACCTCTGAGGTCATCCCCACTCCTGTATCACTGACCGAAAGCATCACATATTGACCCGGTATAACTGCGATGTGTCTATGGGCATATTCTTCGTCTAATTCCACATCGGCTGTCTCAATCGTCAGCTTCCCTCCCTCTATCATCGCATCCTTCGCATTGACCGCAAGGTTGACGATCACCTGCTCAATCTGCCCCGGGTCAGCCTTCACCTTTCCAATCCCCTCGGGAAGAACGGTCAGCAATTCTATATCCTCTCCGAGGAGCCGATGAAGCATCTTATCAAGCCCCTGGACAACATGGTTCAAGTCCAGAACCTTCATCTCCATCATCTGTTTCCGACTGAAAGCCAGAAGCTGGCGCGTCAGGTCCGCCGCCCGTTCAGAAGCCCCTTTGATTTCTTCGATATTTTCCCTCAATGGATCTCCTTGCTTGAGGTCAAGCAGGGAAAGCTGAGCGTTGCCGGAAATGATCGTTAGAAGGTTATTAAAGTCATGGGCAATCCCTCCTGAGAGCCGACCAATCGCCTCTATCTTCTGAGACTGCCGAAGCTGCTCCTGCAAGGAGGCCTTTTCTTCTTCAGATCGCTTACGCTCGGTGATGTCCTCCATCGCTCCCTCATAATAGATCACCCGGCCGCTCGCATCACGGGCAGCCGTGCTATCCTCCTGGACCCAGATGATTGTTCCATCCCGGCAACGGAGCTGTTTCTCATAACTTCGAACCTTTCCTTCTCTGTCCATGATCTCCTGCCACTTCACTCGATCTTCCGGATAGGCATAAGTGCTTACTGCTTTAGCTGCAATTAAGGATTCAAGGTTAGGGTAGCCCAACATCTGCACCATGGCAGGGTTGGCATCGATGATCTCGCCTTTGGGTGTGGTCCGGTAGATCCCCACTGGAACATTTTCAAAAAGCTCCCGGTAGCGTTCTTCACTTTGCCGAAGCGCTTTCTCCATCCGTCTCCGCTCCGTGATGTCCCGTGCTATTCCGAATCTTCCAATGAATTTATCCTCCACATATATTGTCGCCATGCTGAGTTCAACCATTACGATGCCACCATCTTTTCTCACCACCTCAACCTCATAGATGTCGTGGCTGCTCATACCCTTCTTTGCTTTTTTAAAATAGTCGAGGGCGATTTTCTGGCTTTTTGGTGTTAAAAATTCGGTGAAGTGTTTTCCGATTACTTCTTCTAAACTGTAACCAAACATTTCCACCTTCGAGTTGGCATCTGCAACATATCCTTCCTCATTGGTTGAAAATATGAAGTCATTCACATTCTCTAAGATAAGACTATGCTTCTGTTTGAGCTTTTCAAGCTCAAGGTTCCTTTTCTCCAGCTTTTTAACCAGTCGCTCATTATAAAGTTTTAAGATCGCTTCTTCTTCCGGTAAAACCTGAGGTTTTCTAACCTCCTTCTGCTTCACTTCCTTCATCACATCCTGAATTGCCTTGATAAACTCCTCCGGTTCAATGGGCTTTCTGATGTAACTGTCCGCTCCTAATTTCAACCCCAATTCCTCATCCCTCTCATCAAGGTAGGTGACTGTTTGGAAGATGAAGGGAATATTTCTAAATTTTTCATCCCCTCTCACCTCCTGGCAGAGCTTAAAACCGTCCATCACAGGCATGAGGATATCGGAGAGGATCAGGTCGAATGAATCCGAACGCAGTTTCTTGAGGGCCTCCTCTCCATTGTTTGCGGAGACCACCTCATAACCGCTCCCCTTGAGCAGAGTCTCAAGGAGATAGCGCTCTTCAGCCTTGTCGTCGACGATCAGGATCTTCATATCTTTTCCTCCAAAGAATTTCAGATTTCAGATCGCAGATTTCAGATTGAAAAAACTAACATTCTGATATCTACAAGGCAAAATTTAAAGTAAAGAACCCCGCAGGAGAGCTGCGGGCATTAAAATTCAAAACCTATTTCTATGTTGTCATTCCTGCGAAAGCAGGAATCCAGGAAAACACTGGATTCCCCCGTATCAAGTACGGGGTAGGCTTAGTCAAGCCCGGAATGACAAACCGGTTAAGATTTATGTCGTTATGTATATTTGTTAACCTCCAAGAATTATAAAATAAGATTTTAGATCGTAGATTTCAGATTGGAATTGATTTTCCTTTTTCTTTTCAATCTGCAATCTTAAATCTGAAATCATAAAAACTTCTCCACTTCTCCCATGAAGGTTTCCGGGTCAATCGGTTTCTCAATATATCCTGTGCAGCCTGCGGTCAGCGCCCTCTCCCTGTCGCCGGTCATGGCATACGAGGTGATGGCAACAATGGGAACCTTCCCATCCGCCTCTGACGCCCTTATCCTCCTCGTCGCCTCCATGCCGTCTATATCCGGAAGCTGGATGTCCATGAGAATAAGATTGGGCCTCTCCTGGATAGCCATCCTTATCCCCTCCTCACCGTTTCGAGCCTCGATCACCTCATAGCCGTTCTTCTTCAAAATGAAATTGACCAGATAGAGGTTCTGCTCATTATCCTCGATCACAAGAATTCTTTTCATGTTTCACCCCAAGTTACCATAGACGATAGACGAAAAAATCATTTCTCTCTGCAGAATGAATCTGCTTTTCGTTCCATCGTGATAATCTGTGCAAATATGTGTTCATACTTTTCATCCAGTTCTGTAAATTTCTCCGCGCTAATATATTTACACGCCAGTGCAAATTCCAACCACGTTTGTGTTTCCGCCGCCTCCTGCTCTGCATCTGTCAATTTATTGATAAAAACAGCCTTATATCTCCTTTTACGCCAAGCCTCCGAAATATTTGTACACACAGATCTTGAAGATCTTCGGACCTGATCAGTTAAGGAAAACTTTTCTTCTGGAGGGAAGCCTTTAGATAGCTCAAATATTTCCATTGCTGTATCAAATGCAAGCCGATAGACATTCAACTCCCTCACACTATTTATCCTCTTGGTCATTTCATCCATTTCCTTTTGTCTATTTTTATCTTCCATCGTCCTTCTTCTCTCGTCTATCGTCTCTCGTCCGTCGTCCGTCGTCCCTCGTGTCCCATTGGCAGGGTGAATATGAACTTGCTCCCCTTCCCAAACTCACTCTCTGCTTCGAGGCAGCCGCCGAGAAGATCAACGATCTTCTTCGAGAGGTAGAGCCCAAGCCCTGTTCCCTCCTGGAGAAACCTTCCTCCGACCGGAATCTTATAGAAAGGTTCAAAAAGATAGACCATATCCTCTCTCTTTATCCCAATGCCCGTATCCTCCACCGCTACCACGATAGAGGACGGACGATCGTTCGCTTCGCTTACTAAGACGACGGACGCTTTCGTCTCTCGTCCCTCGTCTCTCGTTAATCGCACGCTTACTCGCACGCCTCCCTGGTCCGTAAATTTAATGGCATTGCTTACAAGGTTCATAAGAACCTGCTTCGTCCTCCGCTCATCGCTCTTAATCATAAGTCTCTCAGGCATCTCAAGCGAGAGTTTCATGCCCTTCTCCGCTAAGGCAGGATCAAAGCTATCTTTCACGCTCCGGACTAGCCCTGAAAGGTCGAACTCCTTAATGGACAGTTCCACTTTCCCGGCCTCGATCTTGCTGATGTCAATCACATCGTTGATCAATGCCAGTAGATGCCGGGCGCTTGACTGGACCATCTTGAGTTGTTTTTTTTGTTCCTCTGTGACCTCTCCGGACATCCCCTGAAGGATGATTCCGGTAAACCCGATGATGGAGTTGAGGGGGGTTCTCAGTTCATGGCTCATCGAAGCGATGAACATCGATTTCAGTTGGTCGAGTTCCTGAAGGCGAAGGTTGGCCTTTTCAATCTCAGACGACTTTATATTCAGGTCCTCAACAAGATTCATCAGGGCGCCCTGGCTATCAGAAAGTTCTGCTGTTCGCTCCTTTACTCTATCCTCCAGAATTGCGGCATGCAGGGTTGTTTCTTCATATAGCCGGGCATTCTCAAGGGCAATGGCTATCTGTGAGGTGATGGTTTCGAGAAGTTTCAGCCTTCTCTCAAAAGGTTTTTTGTCCGTCCGGGTAAAGACGCAGAGAACACCTACGCACCTTCCTCCTGTGATGAGAGGGAGTGCGGCATGAAAACGGATATCTTCGCCGCGCTGCGCTTCACGGGAAGAGAATTTAAGAACAGCTTCTCTGTCCCACAAAATAAGAGGCTTATGGTCCCTTGCACACTCTCCGCATAGGCATTCGCCGATTTTTATCTGATTTGTAGTAAGGTCAAGAATGGTGGCCTCAGATGTTTCCCTGTGAACGGCGAGATTGAGCGTTTCATCAGGAGTAACCATACATATTGTCCCGCCCTCAAGCCCTGTGATATAAAGCGCTTCATCCAGAACCTTTTCAAGGATTCCCTTCACTCCCGTAGTAGTAGTAGTAGTAGTGATAATACGGTTAATAGCGAGAAGTTCCTCGTTGATTATCCTGCGTTCTTCCTCGGCCTTCTTGCGCTCGGTAATGTCCAGCAAAGTCGTCAGACGATGTGGCACACTGCCCAGCGAAATCACGTCCGCTGAAAACAGAATATGGCGAAGGCTGCCGTCGCGAACCCGCACAGCAATCTCGGCATTATGTACCGAGCCGCCACCCTGCTGGATGAGTTCGAGTATTTTCTGGCGCTCCTCCACGTTAACGATCTGTAAATTTACAACGTTCTTCCCAAGAATCTCCTCCCGGGAATAGCCGAGGAAATCCGCATACGCCTGATTGACATCCAAATTCTTGCCGTCGAGTGTGGTAAGGACGAGCATCGCCGGGTTGGAATGAAACGCTTTGGAGAATTTCTCCTCGCTTTCCCAGAGTGCTTCTTCCGCCTTTTTTTGCTCGGTGATGTCCTGCGCAGTGCCGGCCATATGGGTTGGTTTATTCTCAGCGTCATATTTCAGTTCGCCGCGACCACTGATAAAACGCACAGTGCCATCTGGCATGATACTACGAAATTCTAATTCGCCTGGCTTTTCTCCTGCCATACAGGCATTGATCCATGCCTGCATCGCAGGGCGCTCGTCAGGATGTATAAGGTTGATAAAAGACTCAGCATTCGGGGTAAAAGTGTCCGGTGAGACACCATAAATGCGATATGTCTCGTCTGACCATGATATTTGGCCTGTCATATCATAGACCCAACTGCCAACATGGGCGATCCGTTGCGCTTCAGACAGGAGATGCTCTTTCTCAAGTAATAATTCTTCCGCCTTTTTGCGCTCGGTGATGTCAGTACCGACACTGAAGACCTCTTTTACTTGGCCCTGGGAGTCCAACACAGACTTGTTGGTCCAGGCGATCCAGACCAGGCTCCCATCCCGCCGCATGTTCTCGTTGACGTTACGTTCAAATGCTTTTGGGTTGGCACAGATCTGATCCATCAATGGCCTTAAATCCCGGCCGGTGCTCTCCGTCTCCGGAACAATCGTTCCGATGACATGGCGGCCGAGGATCTCCGCTTCAGAGTAACCAAAGAACTTCTGCCCAAATTCGTTCATAAACGTAACCTTTCCGTCACGAGTCCAGCGGAGGATAGTGCTATTGGCATTCTCAACCAGTTCGCGGTACTTCCGTTCGCTTTCCCGAAGCGCCTCCTCCGCCCGCTTCCGCTCTGTGATGTCTTGCTGCAAGGCTTTGTTGGTTTTTACCAATTCGGCGGTTCGCACCTGAACCTGTTTCTCTAACTCCTCATTGGCTTTCTTCAAGCCTTCTTCTGCATGGTTGCGCCTCTGTTCACTCTTCCTGAATTGGAACGACCCAAAGGCAATGGCAGCTATTCCAATGAGCCATAGGACAGCATGGATGAATACCATCCTGATCAGTTGCACATGCGAAATAGCCCGTAAAGGCTCCATGGGTATTGAAACACTGATCCCGCCCCTGATGTCATTCTCCTTATACCCATGCCTGGCATGGCATAGGAGACAGCCTTTTTCAGTTATTAAAGGGCTCATTAGGCGGAAGTACTTTTGATCTTCTATTGTTTCGACGGAGTAGATTTCCTTCTCCCCACGCTCGAAAGCTTGTAAAGCTTTTGTTTCCCATGAATCAGGGGCGTTTTCAGACCTTATCGGCTTGAGGCTTGTAATATGGGCGCGAACACCGTATTCCTCCAATCCAACTTCATACACTTGACGCGTCATGTAAGCTGGGTTCATCAATGTTAGCATTTTCCCTGATGACGTTCTTATGTCACGCTCAGGGATGTCGGCCAGGAAAGGGTTTGGTTGTGTTTTTTCGGTTACAGGCACATAGATTCCTCCATGCATCGTACTCCAACGACGGTAAATCACGTCTTTCTGGTAAGCAACCAGGGCTTGCACATGTGCTGTATTCAAGGCTTCCTTTTTTCCTTGGAACACATTCCACAAAAGTGACATGGTAATGATTACCGTCCAGGCAATGACCAAACCCCAAATGTAGCTTTTCGAATTAATAGTGTCTGCCTTTTTCTTATCGGAAGCGATCATAACCTTATCACCTCCATTGATTTATTAATATTAGGGACACTTCCTTATTAATAGAGAAATAGAGAAGGGGGCCATTCCCCCTATTTTAAAGGGGCTATCCCCTTTAGCCGTATTTCAGTTATGGACAAGGCCTTGAAATTCAAGATGAAAGTTCCAAGTTTAAGGTTTCGAGGTTCCCCCCATGGCCAAAGGGCAAGGTCCAGAAGGTCCAAGGTCACATCATCAGATGTCATTTAAAGCGCAAGGTGCAGGGCACAGGGCCAAAAGTATTAATGGGGATACATTCCATATTACAGACCTGAATTTCTCTAACGCAACATGAAGGGTGCACCTACATCCTTCCGAAATCCGCATTCCGCATTTCCCCTTGCTACTTGCCCCTTGCCCTTATGACCCTGTCTTACCCTCTAGCTCTTTTATCTTTTCCTTCAACTCCTTCATCCTCAGCTCCCTTCCCACAAAGAGCCTGTTCAGCCGCTCAATTTCAGCAATCTTCTTTTCGAGTTCGGCTGTGCGTTCTTTCACCATATCTTCAAGATGATCGCGGTATTTCTTTAGTTCCTCATCAGCCTCTTGCTTCTTCTTTCCTATTTCAATTGATTCTATTGCAAAGGAAATATCATTCGTTACCTCATCGAGCAAATTAATTTATTCCAGGTCAAAGAAGTGAGGAACAGATGCATACAGACTGAAAACGCCGATCACTTTACCGAAATGCTTTATCGGGAGCGCAATTGAAGAACGGTAACCACGCTTGAGCGCTTCTTCTCTCCAGAGCTCCATTCGCGGGTCTTTTTCTATATCATCGCATACATAATGCCGACCTTCCCGAATTGCTGTTCCGGTCTGTCCACGACCGGCAGGCACATCATCGATAGAGATCCTTTCGATCTTTGAAAGATAACCTTCTTCAACTCCCGAATAGGCTATCGGACATACAAGATTGGTCTCTTCATCGACAAAACCGATCCATGCCATCTGGAATTTTCCATATTCAACTGCAAGGCGGCAGGCTTCATTCAGGAGTTTATCCTTCTCCCGCAATCTCACGATCGCTTGATTAATTTGACTGATTACAGCATAAACACGATTGAGTTTGAGGATTCTTTCTTCAGCCTTCTTGCGTTCGGTGATATCGCGTGCGGCGGCAAAAATTAATTTTCCTGATGGAGCTGAACGCCACTCTATCCACCGGTAAGATCCATCCTTGCAACGGTAGCGGTTTGTAAAATTCAATACTTCTTTCTGCGCCTCAAGTCTGGAAATCGTTTCCAACGTTGACTTCATATCATCCGGATGAACAAAATCAAGAAAGCGTTTACCTTCCAATTCTTCCATTTTAAATCCTAATGTCGTTTCCCATTCTTTATTAACCCGGTGGAAATATCCATCTGTATCGGCAATGCAGAATAAATCGAGCGCATTATTGAAATACCTGTCTAACTCTTCGGTTTTTTCACGGAGCTTTCCCTCCGCTTGTTTGCGCTCATCAATCTCAATAACCAGAGATTCGTACGGTTTCCTGAGATTTGTTTTGATGATTGCCGCATAAATAAGATAGAAAGAAACAATCTTGAAATAATGTCCAAGCAAGTTAAAAAAACCATAGACATCTTTATATAAAGTAAACGCCAATTCAGAGACTATCGTTATTATTATTGACCCTATCAGGAGATTCAAAACCAGCTTCTCAAAGAATTCTCTCTTTTTTCTGAGATATAAAACTGATAAGACCAATATAAAAGAGATGATATATTCGCTCGCTATTTTGAATGGGGTAAGACCTTTGCCTTCAATAAAGCAGTCGGGGAATAGCCCATAAAAAATGGCAAGCATGATGATTGCGGTGGCAAGAAAATAATTGATGAAGACTGGGTTAGTTCTCAGCTTCCTGCCTGCAAAGTAAGGCGCAGCAAGAAGTGAGATGCTTTCCAAATACCTTCCTGCAATCCAGAGTTGTGTGGGAAGGTTGCTCCCGCCTTCTGCAAAGACGCCCATACCTTTGTAGGCAAGGGTATGAATGAAATCTATAAAAGCAACATGAAGATAGGCAACGCCGATAAAAAGGAGATAGGTATTAGGGGAGAAATTCCTCGTATTCCAGGCAACGACAAATATGCCTACCGCAACTAAAATGCTGAGCAGCTCGGCTATGCTATGAAAAAGTAGATAGCCGTATAAACTGCTTGCATATAAGGCAAGGGCTACCAGAACGGCGAAAATGGCATACGCTGTTTTCCGGTCAAGTTTCATCTGCCTTTCAACCGTTTATCGCCAAACGGGGCAGTGGGGGATTTTATGAGCCTTTTTAATTCCCCCTCAATCCCCCAGCCCCCCGCAGGCAGGCTTTTCCAAGGGGAGAGACAATTCTATGCCTACCAGGATCACATGGTGAAAAATTTATACGCCGGAATGATTGTGATGCTTTTTGACTTCTCCTTTATCTCTTCCTCATCTTCATAGGTAACGATCGTGCCGTTCTTTACGCCTGTCTCGTCCATCGCCTTGAACAGCGCTCTCAGTTCGCGACCCTTTGTCTTTTCGTCTCTCAGTTCCTTCGCAACCTGTATTAGATCGGTAACTTTGCGGCCTTTTCTACAGATAAAATCCACTTCATGGCCATTTTCCGTCCTATAGTAAAATAGTTCCTTGCCCCCGCGCTTCAATTCAAGAAAGACCGCGTTCTCAAGATGCCGTCCGGAGTCATCGGAAAACCTAAATGACACGGACCCGGCGAGGCCCGGATCTATTGCATAGACCTTCTTGGGGCTCTTGATCTGCTGTTTCACTGAATAAGAAAAGGCGTCCAGGGTAAAAAGTAGATAAGCGTCTGAAAAGCAGGACAAATATTCCTTGACCGTCTTGTCGCTGATATCCGTAAGCTTCGAGAGGCTGTTGAACGTGTAGAGGGAAGAGACATTCGCGGCAAGGTAGTAAAACAGGTTTTCAAGGTCAACCGGCTTTTTAATGCCGAACCGTGCGGCGATATCCTGATAGAGAATGCTCCGGGCATACATGGCGTGGATGTCTCTGATCGTTTCGGGATGCTTCATGAAGGCAATCTCCGGAAATCCTCCGAACTGCAAATAATCGTCCATAAGGTTCCTGATTTTATGGCGATGCCTCACCCGCGATACGGGGTCTGAATAGTCCGCCCCTTTGGCTTTCATGAATTCACCGAAGGAGAAGGGATAGACCTCCACGGAGACTGTCCTTCCCGAGAGGAGCGTTATAAATTCGGAAGACAGCAGCCTCGAGTTCGATCCGGTTACGACGAACTTCGTCTCTTTTCGCTCATAATGGGCCTTTACGAACACCTGCCACTCGTTAAAAAAGTGCACCTCGTCAAGAAAGCAATAGACGGTGCCTTCAGGCGTCGCCAGTTTCATGTAGTCTTCGTAAATCCGCTCAAGATAGGCCGCGTCGCCCTTATAACGACTGAATCCGGGGTGCTCAAGATTGAGGAAAAGAATGTTTTTCGGATTTATTTTTTTCTCCCCGGTAAGATGGTTGATGATCTGCCTGATAAGGGTGCTTTTCCCGCAGCGCCTCACGCCGACGATGGAAAGAATGTGGGGCAGGTCGATGTTCTTTTTTATCCCATCGAGGAGGCTCCTCGGCACGCCGCCGTCATACTGCGAGCCGTCCCAGTGGGGGTTCTGATCCACGATCACGTTTTCAAACATCTATGTTCTCCGAACCATATTAGATTTATTCGGATTATAATCCGAATAAATTAGGCTGTCAACCGCTAATTTCCCGCATCATCTTCTCAGCCTCTGGATATCCATCTTGCTACCTCCGATTAAGAAGGGAGAAGTCCCAAAATTAGGGACACCCCCTATTTTTTCTATGCTTACCAGTGTAACACCCGGCTTTTATGCCCCCCTTCCTCGTCCCTTGTCCATCGTCCTTCATCCATCGTCCTTTGTGCCTCGCCCTTCCATATACTCCTTCGGCGTTAATGCCTTAATAGAAAGCAGGCCCTTAAAATGTTCCGCATCCCAGCTTACAAATAGCCCCTTTTCGTCCAAAAAATGATTAATAAGGTTTGCTACCAGCGCATCACCCAGGCTTGCTTTTTTGCAGATGATGTCCATCATGTTTTTAACGGATGTCTCAGGAAGAAAAGAGTCAATGTCGTGGGATGGAATAATATCGATGCCGTATTTCTCAGGCAAATAATAGAACAATTCCAAAACCTGTTGCCGGTTAAGGTTGAAGGAGAGGATTCCACATACCTCAAGAAGGTTAATTATGCTGGTCATTCCCTTTTTGTGTTTCGAAATGAAATCCAGAAAACCCAGGTTTGTCTTGTAGTTAATGTCGTTTTTATACCTGAGGTCTATCACAAAGACATTTGTATCTATAAATATTACGGTCTTCTTCGTGTCCAAGCCATCGCCTCCTTTGCGCCTTTGAATTTTGGAACGGTTATTTTTAATGTGTTTTCTATGTCGCTCCATGCATCTTCAAGCGGTCTTAAAGAAGACTTTTCTAAAGAATCGGCAGTCACCGGAGATATTAAGGCGAAAGGCTTCCCCCTTAGGGTGACAACCACTTTTTCTCCTCTGGAAACCGCTTCCATTGCCTCCCCGGTCTTATTTTTGAGATTCCCCGCTGTCATCGTCTTCATCACGATATCCTCCTCAAATAGCTATTTCAGAACTATTATAGCTGTTTCAAGATAATGATACAACTGCATTTGATCGTCCGTCATCTTTCGTCCCTCGTCTATCGCTTGCCCGCCGAAACTTCAGTGCAGGCGGGTCTCTCGTCTTTCTTTTTTCGTCTTTCACTCCGCATTCCGCAATCTGCATTCGCCATTTGATCGTCCCTCGTCCATCGTCTATCGTCCCTCCAGTTCCTCGATCTTCTTCTTAAGCTCTATCATCCTCAGTTCCCTGCCCACAAAGAGCCTGTTCATCCTCTCAAGCTCAGCGTTCTTTTCTTCCAGTTCTTTCGTCCGCTCCCTGACTCGCTGTTCGAGCTCCACATTGAGCTTTCGTATTTCCTCCTCAGCCTGTATGCGCTTTGTGATGTCAATGTGTTGGATGATTGCATTGGCAACTCTCCCACTTGCATCCAAAACAGGTGAAATGTTTACATCAAGAATCACGAACGTTGTATCTCCAAGTTCAAGGTGTTTTAGTCGTGAACTATCATACTTAAGAGTAAAGCTGGCAGTCTCACCTTTCTCAAACACCTGTTTAACCAGTGGCAAGAATCCTTGCTCTTCAACGATGTTGTCCTGAAGCACATTATATTTACCTGCCACCTCTTCGTTTGTTATGTGGAGCAGGTCACGGCAAGCCTTATTTAGTCTTATGAGGGTCCCGTTGTCATCAGAAATCCACATGGCGTAAGGGCTATGCTCAATAATGCTATCCAGGAAAGTCTCTGATCGCCTTAGCGCCTCCTCTGCCCGCTTTCGCTCGGTGATGTCGGTAAAGACAGCCACGCTTGCCTCAAAGTTTCCTTCTCCATCAAAATAAGGTTGTGGTGAAATGATCGTGTCTATTTTGCCTCCGTCTTTACGCAACCAGGAAACCTCATAACTCTGGCGTTCTCCCTTGTGCCTTCGCGCCATCTGCTTTTGAATGATCTTCTGGTTTTCTTCATCGAATACGTAGTTAATTGACTTGCCGATCAATTCCCCCAATTCATATCCAAGCATCTCGCAACCCCGTTTATTCATAAAAGTGATCAACCCATTTTTATCCTGGACGCCGAGCCCTTCGCTCATGGTATCAATTAGATTGCGGTATTTTTCCTCACTTTTTCTCAACGTCTCCTCACCTTTCTTTCTTTCGGTGATGTCCACATGGGAGCCTAACATCCGATAGGGTTTCCCTTCATCATCCATTAGCAATGATGCCTGGGTGAGAATCCATCGATAAGAACCGTCTTTGTGGCGGAACCGGAATTCAACTTCATAATTGGGCCATGGATCCTTTAAGTATGCTTTTATGGTTGATAGTGTGCGTTTGAGATCATCGGGGTGAACACGACTCTGCCATTCGGTAAAATTGTCAGAAATCTCGTGATCCTCATATCCGATTTGACGCTTCCATTCACGCGAAAAGTACACCATATTTGTCCTCAGGTCCCAATCCCAGAGGCCTACATTCGATGCCTTGATCGTCAACCCGAGCCGCATCTGCGACTCACGCAGATTGGTTTCACGCTTTTCAATCGCATCAGCCATCCGATCGAAGGCATCAGCTAACTGATCAAGTTCCCCTTTCACATGGCGAGGCCTGATCCTGACACTTAAATCTCCACCAGACAGCCGCTTCGCAGCCTCAAGGAGGGCATTTGTCTGTCGCAGGATGAATACATTTCCACCCATCCATGCCAGAAAAACAACCGTTATAAAGATAAGGATAAGTACAATAAGGTTACGGACCATATTCCGATGAACGGATGACAAAATGTGATCTTTCGGAATGCCAATTTTTACATACACCCTGCCTTCCGGAATCCCACCCAAAGGAAGGAAGGCGTATATCCGCATTGCTCCATCCAGACCGGGGGCTTCTGTAAAACCTTCATGTTTGGTCAGAATAGTTTTGAGAAGGGGTGAGTCTGGTATCTTTTTGCCAATCCACTTCTCCGGGTCGGGGTGGCGGGTTAGAATGGTCCCGTTTCGGTCCAGCACCGTAAGCGTTGACCCTTTAACCATTTTGGTTTCTGCGGCCAAACGATGGAACCAGTTTAGATCTATGGCTGCGAAGACGACAGATTGTACCTCACCCGCTTGATCCAGAACGGGATAACCGCAGACAAGAACTATTCTATTCGTAATGCGGCCAATCTGATACTCTCCAATGGAAAAGTCTTTCTTCTTAATGGCCTCTTTGAACCATTTGAGGTCTCCTGAATAAACCCGCCTTTTGGGGTCAAAGGCATTATATATAGTATAACCATCAGACCCGAACATCCCAAGGTTTGCATAGTAGGGATATTTTTTTAGCAGATTGGCCATGAGCGCATGGCACTTCTTCACATTTCTGTCCCGGACTTCCGGCACCTGTGCCAGTGTGGTGAGGATGATGCGTGTATCTTGAATGATTTCCTCCTGCAGATGGGCCGCAATCCGGGCAAGACTTAAAGTATCTTTCTGTGCCTCATTGATAGCATGTTTTCGTTGTTCTGATGCATTATAGAGGATCAATCCTAATGCCGGAATAGCCGCAATGACGACAATTAGGATCAAACGGACCCGCAACCTCCTGAAAGAAAACCCTTTCATAAACTCACCCCCTGAAAAGCGACTAAAGTGAGCTAAAGTTAAAAATGACAAAAGTTTAAAGTGACTAAAGTTTAAAGACAGGAAAACTCTCTTACCAACCATTCATCCGGGTTGTATTATACCACTTCTTCAAGTGTATATGAACCAAAATAAAATGGTCCCGAGGTCACATCTTCAATTGTCAATAAAGGACAGGCATAAGGCGCAGGGTTACAGGTTTTGGGTTGGTTGACACCCCGGTGTTTACTGGAGCAAAATATTTAGCACCCCCACTCCAACCCCTCCCCCATCAAAGAGGGGGGAAGAGATGGGTTACAGCGACGATTTTGGAAGATGGCCCATTCGTGATGTTTGTAAAAATAAAAAATAGGGACAGCTACTATTTATTTTGCATGAACTTTGCCGAAAAGGTGACTGTTTGAAAATTGAATGGCTTTCCCGACCACCAAGATACGGAGGCTTCCTAAATGGAGGAAAATTGAGTGAGTGAGTGAGTGAGTGAGTGAGGCAAATTCCGGGCCAAACCATAATTCTCTCCATCGTTATTTTAGAAAGAAGGTTTAAGCCTCTTTATAACAGTCGCATATTTGAAACAAAAGTATCGCAAAGCATCCTAATTGTCAATACCAAAATCTGTGATTCAGACAGTAAGACTATAGACCTCAGATGTCAGACTGAAGAGTAGAAATAGCCAGGGATGACACAAAGATAAAGGACTGGCAGATAGCAGTGGAACTTGCACTCCTGGTATATACGAAAAAATTTCAAAAGAGTGAAATATAGAATTAATTTCATATATTAGAAGAGTCTGATGTCTAACGTCTAAAGTCCAGTGTCTGAATTGCAAAGGGGTTAGAAAAGAAAGTTGATTCAAAACCTTTTTTTTGATAGAAATATCTTTGAAAAGGAGACCTATGAAATGGAGCCCTTAAAGATATTGGTGGTAGATGACGAACCCCCTCTCCGGGAGATCCTTCAAAGGGGTCTGACCCAGATGGGCGGGTTCTCTGTCGAAGTCGCCCAAAATGGTCTGGAAGCGATCGAAAAGGTCGAGAAGGATATCTTCGATCTCATCTTAACCGATCTGATGATGCCGGAGATGGATGGCATGGAGCTTCTCAAGATGATCAAGGGCACCAGGCCTGAGATGCCGGTCATTATGATGACTGCCTATGGATCGATCGATACGGCTGTGGAGGCGATGAAGATAGGCGCAAATGATTACATCACCAAGCCCGTTGACCTCAGAGACCTTCTCCTCCGCATCTCCAAGGTTCACATGGAAAACCTCCTCCTTCAGGAGAACCGGCTTCTGAGGATGGAGGTAAGAAAAAAATTTGAGTTCTCCAATATCATCGGAAAAAGCAGAAAGATGCAGGAGGTCTTCTCCCTCATCGAAAAAGTGGCTTCGAGCAGCAGCACGGTCATCATTTACGGAGGAAGCGGAACCGGGAAAGAACTCGTTGCCAAGGCCATCCATTACAACAGCCCGAGGACGGATCAGCCTTTCATCCCTTTCAATTGCAGCGCCATTCCCGAAACCCTTGTGGAGAGCGAACTCTTCGGTCACACTCGTGGCGCCTTCACCGGAGCGATCCAGACCAAGAAAGGGCTGTTTGAGGAGGCCAATGGCGGGACTCTCTTCCTCGATGAAATCTCCACGGTCCTTCCATCCGTTCAGGTGAAACTTCTCAGGGTCCTTCAGGAAAAGGAGGTAATGAAAATAGGAAGCACCGAGAGAACGAAGATTGATGTCCGGATGATTGCAGCCACGAACGAAGATCTCGAAACCAATATGAAGAATGGGAAATTTCGGGATGACCTCTTCTACCGGCTCCATGTCTTTCCCATCTTCCTCCCGAACCTGAAAGAAAGAAAGGAAGATATTCCCCTCCTGGCCTATCACTTCCTCGATCTCTATTCGAAGGAGGCAAAAAAAGAGATCAAAGGAATCTCGAAAGAGACGATGAATCTCCTTCTCGAATATTACTGGCCGGGAAATGTCAGGGAACTAGAGAATGCCATTGAAAGGGCGGTCATCATGGCGGACGGAGAATTTTTGACCCCTCAGGATCTTCCCGGAGATTTGACGGAAGGATTTTCCCTCCTGATCAGAAGAGGGGCAAAGGGCCATAAATCCCTCGATGAAATCAAGGCCGAATATATCGCCCAGATATTGAAGCAGACCAATGGGAATAAAAAAACGGCCGCTGAAATTTTAAAGGTCAATCCCAGAACGCTCTACCGGTTCGAAAAGAGGGGCCCCTCCGGAGACTCCCCTTAATTCGGAATCTTAACCTCCCGATCCAGCCACAGGGCAACATCAAGGCCGGTGACCTCTATCTGGCATTGTCATTCCCGTGGAAACGGGAATCCAGTAAACCCTGTTAGAAATTCCAGCGGGGCATTATTTCTAACAGGGTAAATACGCTAATCTGGATTCCTGCTTGCGCAGGAATGACACCTGGTTTTCCAATTGTGAGCAATGCATTTACATGTCAGCAACTTAGATGAAATTATGACTTTTCCCCAGATCCTGCCGTGGTTTCGTTGACTACGCTAAGAAACAGTGTTATGAAAGAGTTATGAGATCTTTTGTCGGCAGATCGTTATCCGTCCTTCTCTCCCTGGTCCTTCTCACTTCATGCGCAAGCGCTCAGAAGGTTGATCCCTCAACGCCCCAGCCGGTCCCTTCTCCATCAGTCAAAGAATCCTTTCAGAAAAAAGCGCCTCCTCCCAACCCCCGCGCCTATTATCACTTCCTTCTCTCTCAGTTAAAACTGCGAGAGGGGAAGCTCGATGAAGCCATCGAAGATCTCAGAGAGGCGATTAACCACGACGGAAAAGAGCCTTCACTCCGCGTGGAGCTGGCCTCCCTCTATATCTACAAGGGACTGTTGAACGAGGCCATTGCGGAGTGTCAGGCGGCTGTGCGTGTGGACCCTCTTCACCTGACCGCCCATCTCCTGCTGGGCGGGATATACTCCTCCCTGAAAAGGAACGAGCTCGCCATCGACGCCTACAAGAAGGCCATTGAGATTTCGCCCCGGCATCGTGAAAGCTATCTCTACCTCAGCTCCCTCTATGCAGAGAGCAGGGAATATGAGAAGGCGATTCTTCTCCTCCAGCAGTTTCTTAAAATTGAACCCAACTCCGCCCTCGGTCTCTACTCCCTCGGCAGGATCTACGCTGAGACAAAATCTTATGACAGGGCAGAGGAATATTTTTTGAAAGTCCTCGCCATCGAACCGAATCAGATCTCTGCCCTGATGGATCTGGGGATCGTCTATGAGATCCGGAACGAAATCCGGAAAGCCTCAGAGGTTTATCAAAAGATTCTCACCCTCCATCCGGACCACAAAGGGGCGAGAAATCGGCTGGGACAGACCTATATCAAAGAGAAGAAACTGGATGAGGCCTTGACCCTATTTCAGGAGCTCCAGAAATCAAGCTCAGACGATCTCAACATCCGGACAAAGATCGGCCTGATCTATCTCGAACAGGGGAAACTGGACCAGGCCATCCTCGAGTTTAACTTTGTCCTCGGCGCTACGCCCGGAGACGACCGGGTCAGGTATTATCTGGGAGCGGCCTATGTGGAGAAAGAGGCGCTCGATCTCGCCATTTCGGAATTCAAAAAGATCCCCCCTGAATCGAATCTCTTTGCTGACTCCCGGAGAAGCATCGTCCTGGTGTTAAGCAAACAGAAAAAGATGCGAGAGGCTATTCAAATCATGGAAGAATCGATTCAGGCCAAACCGAAAGAAGTGGACCTCTCTCTCATTCTCGCCGCCCTCTTTGAAAAAGAGGAGCAGTTGCCGAGGGCCCTCGAAACTCTCAAGAAAGGGCTGTCCCAAAACAGGGAAAATGTCGACCTCCATTATCAGCTTGGCGCACTCTACGATAAAATGGGAGACTTTGAGAAGATGGTCTCTGAGATGAAGGAGGTCCTGCGGCTTGATCCCAATTACGCCGATGCCTTTAACTATCTGGGTTACTCCTACGCGGAAAAGGATATCCATCTCGAAGAGGCTCTCCGGCTGATTCAGAAGGCCATGGCATTAAAACCCAATATGGGCTATATCACCGACAGTCTGGGCTGGACCTATTTCAAACTCGGGGACTACGAGCGGGCGGTGATTGAACTCGAGAAGGCAAACCAGCTGATCCCAAATGATCCCGTCATCACAGAACATCTGGCGGATGGCTATTCCAAACTAAACCGGATGGATAAAGCGAGGGAGTTTTACGAGAAGGCGCTCACCTTGAATCCGAAACCCGATCAGATGGAGAGACTGAAGAAAAAAATTGAGGAGTTGAAGGGAAAGAAATAACCAAATCCCAATCACCAAATCCCAATAACCAAATCCCAATAACCAATTACCAAATTCCAAACAGAATAATTCAATACTGTCAATACTGTAATCCAAATAACTTATTTTAGTTTTAGTTATTGGAATTTGGAGCTTATTTGGTGATTGGTGATTGGTTCTTGGGATTTGGTTATTGATCCCTTACCCTCCTGCCACAGGAGGAAAGACCGAAAGGACATCCCCTTCTTTTAAGACTTGCTCTTTTTTTCCGTGGACGCCGTTGATGAGAATGATCTTGGGTATCTCTTCGGGGATGTTGAGCTTTGTCAGGATTTCCTGAACCCGCGTATGTCCGTCGATCTCCATCCGGCATGAAAAACGACCACTGCCCTTTGGAAGATAGTCTCGCAATGTAGCGAAAAGTTTTACCTCGATCTCCATTGAAATTCGTTTCCAACCTCCTGTCTTAAAAAATCGTAACATTTTAGCTCTTTGTAAAAGAGGCCTGATCAAGATATGGTGATATCCCAAATCCCCCTCCCTCTGGGCCAGAGGCCCTATAGGCCGGCGGCAATCCCCCTTTTTCAAAGGGGGAAGTTTTTCACCTCCCTTTGGTATCATTTTCCTGTCTTTAGACAGGCAAAGGGAGGTGGGGAGGGATTTTATGAAAGATTTTTTAAAGAGCTAAAGGGTTAAAAATCATTATATTGGAAAATCGTTTTTCTTACAAGATCAAAAGCATAATCAACTGGAATTCAAACACTGGACCTTAGAGATTAGTCTATTGTCTGAAGTCTATGGTCTGCTGTCTGAATCAAAAGAAAAGTTAAAGGATCCGGATCTTTCCTTCGGGCTCTGAGACGACCTCTCCGATGATGGAGGAATTGATCTCCCCTTCTCTCTTCAGGGTTTCCACTAATGCTTCGGCCTGATCAGGAGGAAGGGAGATGAGGAGCCCGCCGGAGGTCTGAGGATCATAGAGGATATCCATCAGAAGGTTCGACACGCTGGAATCGACTTCGACCCGGCAGGAATAAAATCGGCGATTGGAATGAGCTCCTCCTGGAATCAAACCCAGCCCTGCATATTCCATAACCCCGGAAAGGAGGGGAATCTTTTTTGAGTCAATGACCATCCCGATCCGGCTGGCCGTCACCATTTCAAGGGCATGGCCGATAAAACCAAATCCCGTAATATCGGTGCAGGCATGGGCCCCGAAGGTCTTCATTCGCTCCGATGCCTTTTGGTTGAGAGCAATCATGCTCTCCACCATCTCTTTCACTGCCTTCTCAGAAGCCATCCCGGCCTTGAGGGCCGTGGAGATGATCCCTGTGCCGAGAGGTTTGGTCAGAACCAGTTTGTCTCCGGCCAAAGCCTTTGCATTGGAGAGAATCTTATCCGGATGGACGATCCCCGTCACGGAGAGACCGTACTTGATCTCCTGGTCCTCAATCGTATGGCCGCCTACCAGAGCCACACCCGCCTCATCGATCTTTGACAGTCCCCCTCGAAGGATCTCTTTTAAGATGGATGAGGAGAGGGTCTGGATGGGAAAGGCGACCAGGTTCATCGCAGTCAGAGGCGTTCCTCCCATCGCATAGACATCGCTTAAGGCATTGGCGGCCGCCACCTGGCCGAAGGTAAAGGGATCGTCCACAATGGGCGTGAAGAAATCGACCGTCTGAACGAGGGCCATCTCATCGTTCAAACGATAGACCCCTGCGTCATCCGATGTCTCCAGACCCACCAGCACATTTGGGTCTCTGCGAATGTGCAACTCCTTTAAAACCCGGTCCAGATCCTCCGGACCTACTTTTGAAGCTCAACCCGCTTTCTTAACCGTTGCCGTCAGGCGAACCTCGTTCATTCCACTCCTCCTATTGGATAATTCAATCTCTTAAAAATCTCTGTCAGACGGACCCTGTCGATCTTCACGAAAATTTTCTTCAACAGCCCGAGAAGGACTTTCCACTTTTTAATTTCCACTTTTTGACGACAGAAGTCAAATCGGTTTTTTCGATATCTTCATGTTAATTGTAAGGGAGATCTCAATATCTCTTTTCTCGAATTCTTTTTTATTGCCTAAAAAGTCCAAAATTGATATAAATTAGAATACCAAGACAATGGAATGTTGGAATATTGGAACGATGGGTGATAAAAAATGACAACCCTATCCTCCCATTATTCTATTCTTCATCCATTCCAATAATCATCTTTGTGGAGGAGGTAGCACATGTATAAGAAGATTTTAGTTCCTCTCGATGGTTCGGAGTTGGCAAAAAAAGCTCTCCCTCAGGCTGAGAAACTGGCCCATAACTTTGGCTCTGAAATCATTCTCTTCCAGGTCGTTCCCTTTATGCCCATCTATGGATCGCCCGAACTGGTCACGCCCCTGATCATCGATGAGAAGCAGAAAGGGGCGGCGGAGCGGTATCTCCTGGGCCTGGCAGAGGAGTTGAAACAGAGGGGTCTCAAGGTCTCGGCCACGGTGAAGACAGGTCAGCAGGTGGCTGTGGAGATCATCGATTTTGCAAAAGAGAACGGGGCTGATCTGATCGTTATGTGCACTCATGGCCGATCAGGAATTACCCGGTGGGTTCTGGGAAGCATCGCCCTTAAGATCTTAACACGGGCGGAGACCCCCGTCCTCCTAATACGTTCAAAGGATTAAACCCTCCGAAATGGATATGATCCTGATCGGGCTCTATATCGCCTGTGAGCTGATCGCCAATGTGACCGCCTCCAAACCCGTTCAGATAGGAGGCCTGGTCGTTCCCGCGGCCATCTTCATCTATGCCCTCACCTTCACCCTCATTGACCTGATCAACGAATCGATGGGCAAACAGGGCGCCCGAAGGGTGATCCTGACCGCTTTCATCGCCAACCTCCTTCTCGCGGCCTATGCCCAATTTGCCGTTGCCCTTCCTCCTGCCCCTTTCTATAAAGGGCAGGAAGGTTTTGCAGGTGCCTTGGGAAGCACCCCGAGAATCGTCTTTGCAAGCCTTACCGCATACCTGATCAGTTCGCTCATCGATGCGGAGATCTTTGCCTTTTGGAGATCCCGTATCCGTGGCCCGAAATGGTTGAGGGTGCTGGTGAGCAATACCATTTCAACTTGGGTCGATAGCGTGGTCTTCATCACATTTGCTTTCTATGGCGTCATGCCGGTTTGGCCCCTGATCGAAGGCCAGTATGTGGTCAAGATGGCCATCACTCTCGTAAGCATTCCCCTGATCTACCTGGTGCGAAGCCAGAAAAAGAAGGCAAATGGCGGATAACAGATAGCAAATTAAAAATATAATCTAAGGGTTAGAGAAATTATGAAAAAAGAGCACATCTTTCTTATCTTTATTCTTCTTCTCGCCTCTCTCTCGTTTTACTACCTCTACCAGGTTCTCTCTCCTTTTTTAGCGTCGATCGTATGGGCGATTCTTTTGGCCATTGCCTTCTACCCTCTTTTTCTGAAACTTCTGCACCTTTTAAAGAAAAAAAAGGGGCTCTCTGCTCTTGCGATGACACTCTTCGTCGTCCTGGTGATTGTTCTTCCAACCGGTCTTCTGATGATCTCCCTTGCCAATGAGGTAATTGACTTTTATCACCATCTCGATGAGATGATCAAAACTGGACGTTTGCAATCCTATTTGAACCGGATCGGGGAACTCCCCCTGCTCAAGGGGGCTCTGGAAAGGTTGAAGCAATATGTGGATCTTTCCCAGGCAGACCCGTTCAATTTTCTCCTAAAGAATGTTCAACAGATCAGCGCCTTTCTCTTCAACAAGACCTCCAATCTCCTGAAGTCCATCTCCACCTTTATCGTCGGCTTTTTTTTCACCCTCCTCTCCCTTTACTACCTTTTTAAAGACGGGGATCATCTCCTGAACAGGCTTAAAGAGATTGTCCCTCTTCCTGCAAAGGAGAGTGAACTGATCATTCAACGATTCAAAGAAATGGTCTCTGCCACCATCTACGGAGGGATATTGATTGCCATAATTCAGGGGATCCTGGGCGGGTTATCGTTCTGGGTTTTAGGGCTTGCCTCTCCGATCTTCTGGGGGACAGCCATGGCTTTCCTCTCCTTTATCCCGATGGGCGGAACAGCCCTCATCTGGATTCCGGCTTCCATCTTCTTATTCATTCAGGGAGCTTTTCTGAAAGGGATCATTCTTCTGAGTCTGGGAATTTTACTCATCGGTATGGTGGACAATCTTCTGAGGCCCCTATTCGTCAGCGCTCGAACGAACATCCATCCTCTTCTTCTCTTCTTCTCTGTTCTGGGTGGTATCCAGGCCTTCGGGATGATCGGGCTGGTCGCTGGTCCGCTGATCATGACCCTCTCTCTTACCCTCATTGAAATCTATATCCAGGGAATCAAGAGTTCGGAGTGATGAGTTCGCCTGCCTGCACGAAGCGTTTCGGTGAAGGCAGGTAGTTCGGAGCAAATAGTTTTACTCTCCGAACTGTGAACTCCGAACTACGAACTTTTTTTAGAGATTGGGGGCTTCGACGATCTCGACTTTGAACTCTTTGGCCTGAGTGGGCAAATCCTTGAAGACGATCATAAAGGGAATGGCCTTGCCCGAGGGGGTGATCATCTCCTTCTCCGTTTTAGGCTGGATGATCATCTCTCCGGAAAAGAAGTCGGAGGGAAGATTTTTTAGCTCTCCTCGGCTGATGGTCCGGCCGCAAAGGGTCTCCTTCTCAGTCACTTTCATCCTGTTCTGATCAAAGATGACCACTTTCACTTTAATAAGCTTCTTCGTTTTCTGGGATTGGTTATCCACCTTTCCCTCGATGATATAAAGGGGAAATTCTCCCACCTTTTCCTCATATCCGGTCAGGTCTTTTACGACCAGGCCCTCTTTCTCGTTTCCCCAGACCTTCTCCCACAACTGGGTCACTTTCTTTATGGGATTTTCTAAATAGGAAGAAAGTTTTCCTCCGGATTCCATCTCCGACCATAAGTAGAAAAGACCGAATACCAGAATGACAATGACGACCACAAGGGCAAATAAACGGGAAGGCCTTCTTCTCTCCCCTCTCATTCTCCACTGATCAATGGTGGCCTTCTTCGGTATGGCCTCCCTGATCTCGGTCTCCGCCTCTTCTCCAAATTCCTGGAGAGAAACGGATTCCGCCTTCTCCGGAGGCGTCTGGTCGGAAAAGAGAAATTTTTCCTCCTCCCCTTCCCCTTCCATGGGCGCCGCCTCTTTTCCCCTTTCTTCCTCTTCCTTTGGAAAAGATATGTCGACTCCCTTCGGTTCTTTTACGATCAACTCCTCGTGGTACTTGGCAAAAGACTCGAAATTCTCAGTCACTTCCTCTTTCGTCTCCGGAGGCAAGACAACATAGAATTCATGTTTGCACCGGGAGCATCGAACCTTTGCCCCCTTTTCTGAAATTCTCGAATCATCGATTTGATACTTTGTCAAACAGGAGGCACAAGTGACGATCATGGACGGAAACCCCCTTCAAATGATTTCTTTCAATTATGATGAAAGGGGAAGGAAAAAGCAAGAAGAAAAAATGGAAGGTTAGATGCTTGATCCTGGATGCTGGTAACTTTAGTAGGCAGTAAGCAGTAGGCAGAAAGCAGTATTAACTGTGATAACTGCCTACTGCATTCTGCTTACTGCCTACTGTAGCTTTACCTTCCCAGTCTCTTCCTGAATTCCTCCTTTATCATGGGGACAACGGTGAAGAGATCGCCGACCACACCATAGGTAGCGATCTTAAAGATGGGGGCTTCCGGGTCCTTATTGATGGCAACGATGATGTCCGAGGTTTTCATCCCGGCCTGGTGTTGAATGGAACCTGAAATGCCGCAGGCAAAATAGATCTTCGGCCTGACCGTCCTGCCGGTCTGTCCCACCTGGTGCTCATAAGGGATCCAACCCGCATCCACGGCGGCACGGGAGGCTCCCACAGCCGCTCCTAAGACACCTGCCAGTTCGCGGATCACCTTGAAGTTCTCTGCGCTTCCAATCCCTCTGCCTCCCGAAATGATGATCTCTGCATCAGCCAGATTGACCGCTTCCGCTCCTTTGATGAATTCCAGAACCTTTGTCCGGATCTGGTCTTCGGTCATCGGCAGGGATTCCCGGATCACCTCCCCTTTTCTCGAATCATCCCTTGGGGGCATGGGAAATACCTTGGGCCTCACCGTGGACATTTGGGGCCTGTAATTGGGGTAGTCGAGGATGGTCGCCATGATGTTGCCGCCAAAGGCGGGCCGTGTCTGTTTGAGATATTTCGTCTCAGGATCGATATCCAGGCCCGTGCAATCGGCAGTCAGTCCCGCTTCCAGAGTGGTGGCAACGGTGCCGGCAAAATCCCTGCCCTGAACCGTGGCTCCGAAGAGGACGATTTCAGGTTTATATTTTCGGATGAGGTTGACTGCGGCGCAGGCAAAGGGGTCGTTCCGATAGGGTTCGAGCAGGGGGCTCTCGGTTACATAGACCTTTTCCGCTCCGTAAGCGATCGCCTCTTTAATGAATCCCTCGGCCTCTCTTCCGAAGATGAACCCGCATAATTTGCATCCGATGGCATCGGCCAGCTTTCTTCCCTCTCCAAGGAGTTCAAAGGAGACGCTGGAGACCTTTCCCTGTTCGTGCTCGATGAAGACCCAGACATCCTTATAGGCGCTGATATCAATCGTCACGGCCTTCTCATCCTTCTCCAGAGTAATCGCGCTTACCGGGCAGATATCCACGCAGGCCCCGCAGAAGGTGCACTTCTCGTCAACCTCGGCAATCCCCTCCTTCATGCTCAATGCCCCGAAGGGACAGGCAGAAATGCAGGCTTCGCATCCTGTGCACGTCCCTTTATCGATCAATAATGTCGCCATCCTCGTCTCCTCCTATGTAGTCTGGAAAACTGGAATAATGGAATAGTGGAAAGTTGGGTTGAACACTTTGAGGCTGAGGTTAAGGTCGAGATTTTCTTAACCTCATCCTTAGCCTTAACCTTTTATTTTTCCAATGTTCCAGTATTCCATCATTCCAAAAGAATTTTGATTACTTAATGAACTTCGAATCCATCAATTTATTGATCAGGAGTGGAACCACATCCGTCAACTCCCCTTTCAATATCTCTCCTCCCCCTCTGGCCTCGGGCGTGAAGACCTTTGTCACCCAGGTAGGCGAACCCTTCAGTCCGAGGCGGTTCTCGTCGGCATTGATATCCTTTGCCGAAAGGGTCGGAATCTGGGCCTTGGCCGCCCTCTTGATCCCCAGAAGGGAAGGAAGCCTGGGCTCGTTGATATCTTTGACAACGGTGATGAGAGCGGGGAGCGACGATTCGACCACCTCTCTTCCGTTCTCCATCATTCGTTCCACCACGACCTTTTTCTGTTCGACATTGATCTCCCTCACCTTGCAGACATAGGTCAGTTGCGGGATTCCCAGACGGGTGGCAACGCCCGGACCGACCTGCGCCGTATCACCGTCAATCGCTTGCTTTCCGCAGAAGATGAGGTCCGCGCCTCCGATATGCTCGATTGTCTTGGACACGGCATAGGCGGTTGCCAGCGTATCGGCCCCTGCAAAAGCCCTGTCCGAGACGAGATAGACCTTATCGCAACCCACGGCCAACGCATTCTTCAGCACTTCGATAGCCTGGGGAGGCCCCATCGTGATCACATGAACCTCACCGCCATACTTCTCCTTGGTGCGGAGTCCCTCTTCGATGGCAAACTCATCAAAGGGGTTGGTAATGCTGGCCACACCCTCGCGGACGAGGGTATTGGTCTCAGGGTTGATCTTCACATCCGTGGTATCAGGAACCTGCTTGATACAGACAATGATCTTCACCTCGCTCCTCCTTATGGAGATTTCTGAAAAAATCCAGAAATCCCTGATTACATAGATTATGAAAGGATTACGCAGATTAGAAATCTGTGTAATCCTTTTTTGAAATCTGTGAAATCAAGAGAGCTAAAAAGTTTTTCAGAGCTCTCTTATCTCCCCTTAAAATCGGGTTTTCTCTTCTCGATAAAAGCCCGCATCCCCTCTTTCTGATCCTCCGAGGCAAACCCGATGCCAAAGGCATAAGATTCCTGGTTGCAGGCTTCTGTGAGATCCATATTGAAGCCGCCATTCATAACCATCTTCGCCAGCCTCACGCCGATGGCTCCATTTCCCGCAATCTGGAGGGCCACCTTCTTCGTCTCTTCCATCAGTGAGGCCTGTGGAAAGATCTTGTTGACGATCCCCATCTGAAATGCCTCCTGGGCGCTGATCATCTTTCCGGTGAAGATCAGTTCCTTTGCCTTCCCTTTTCCGATCAGGCGGGGAAGCCTCTGTGTTCCTCCAAAACCGGGAAAGATGCCCAAGGTCACCTCTGGAAGGCCAAACTTCGCATTCTCAGAGGCATAGATAAAATCACAGGCAAGAGCGATCTCCGTTCCCCCTCCCAGGGCAAAACCATTGACCGCCGCGATGACCGGACAGTGAAAATCCTGTATCATCTTCAAGGTGTGGTGGCCTGTCTTTGAAAAGTTGAGGGCTTCGATCGAATTCATATCCTTCATCTGAAGGATATCGGCTCCGGCCACAAAGGCCTTCTCTCCGGCTCCGGTGACGATGAGAACCTTTAGCCCCGGCTGATCCTTCACCTCCTCAATGCCCAACTGGATCTCCTTAAGTGTCTCGATGTTTAAGGCATTGAGGGCCTTCGGACGGTTAATCGTCAGGATTCCAATCTCACCTTCAAAAGCGACCATAATATTTTTATAATCCATCGTACCTCCTCTTTAATTCAAAAGTTCGGAGTAATGAGTTCGGAGTTCGGAGAAATAATAAAATACTCCGAACTCCTAACTTTGTTCTATAACCATCGCCATGCCCTGGCCGCCGCCGATGCAGAGCGTGGCCAGCCCGAGATTCACCTTCCTCCTTCTCATCTCGTAGAGGAGCGAGACGATCAATCTCGCCCCTGTGCAGCCGATGGGATGGCCCAGGGAGATTCCGCTTCCATTGACATTGGTCTTCTCCATATCGAACTTCAGTTCCCGGATGCAGGCGATCGCCTGGGAGGCAAAAGCCTCATTCAGTTCGATCAGTCCGATGTCTCCAAGGGAGAGACCGGTTTTTTTAAGCACCCTTCTCACCGCAGGAATGGGACCCAGGCCCATATAGGCCGGATCGATCCCTGCGGAGGCGCAGGCCCTGATCTTTCCCAGAGGCTCCAGGCCAAGCTCCTTGGCCTTCTCTTTTGACATCAGAAGAACCGCTGCCGCCGCATCATTGATCCCTGAGGCATTGCCGGCCGTGACCGTTCCTCCTGACTTGAAGGCCGTGGGAATCTTGCCCATCTTCTCAAGCGAGGTATCCATCGGCCTCTCATCCGTATCGAAGATGAGCGGCTCTCCCTTTTTTTGAGGGATGATAACGGGAATGATCTCCTCTTTCAAAATCCCCTTCTGAATGGCGGCCCTTGCCCTCTGGTGACTGAGCAGTCCGATTTCATCCTGATCTTTTCTTGAGATCCCATACTTCTCGGCAATATTTTCAGCGGTCATCCCCATGTGATATCCATAAAAGATCTCAAAGAGGCCATCGAAGACCATGAGGTCCACCATCTCCTGGTTGAACATTCTGGCACCCCAGCGGCCCTGTGGAAAGGCATAGGGAACCTGGCTCATATTCTCCATCCCGCCCGCAATGACCACCTCCGCCTCTCCTGTCTGAATCGCCTGAGTCCCTAAGGCAACCGCCTTGAGACCCGAAGCGCAGACCTTATTGATCGTAAAGGCATTCGTCTCCTTTGGAACACCTCCGTGGATCACGGCCTGCCGGGCCGGGTTCTGTCCTTGTCCGGCCTGAAGCACATTGCCCATGATGACCTCATCGACTTCCACCTCTTTGAGAGACCCATCCCACTGATAATGAGTTTTCTCCAGGTCGGTCATCCCCGCCCCTTTCAGCAGATCCGGGCCAATATCCGAATATTCCTTCTTCGGGATGGGTTTAAGGCCTGCTTTCCTTAAGACCTCTCTGATGACAGTGGCGCCCAGTTTCACCACCTGAACATCCTTCAGAGAACCTCCAAAATTACCAATGGCAGTCCTGGCTCCACTCACAACGACAACTTCTTCCATATCAATCTCCTATAACAAAAGATTTTTTTCACAAGTATGGTTTTTAGCCCAAATCCTTTCTTTTGTCAACAATTTTTTCTAAAATCAGGACATTAAAATTCCCTTTTAAATTTTGATAACTTAGCGGCAGTGGTAATGGCTTTGATCAGATTGGCCGAATCAGCCAATCCCTTACCAGCAATATCATAGGCGGTGCCATGAGCAACAGATGTGCGGACAAATGGCAGACCAAGTGTGAAATTGACAGATTCTTTAAAATCGAAGATTTTTATGGGAATGAGACCCTGGTCGTGATACATGGCGATTACAGCATCGTAAGGATGAATGCCCGAAATGCCAAAAAAGGAATCAGCAGAAAAGGGGCCCTCGACTCTCATTCCAAGGGACTTTGCTTCCTCAATGGCCGGGATGATCTCGTCCTTCTCCTCCTCTCCTAAAAGCCCTTCTTCTCCGCAATGGGGATTAAGACCGAGGACAGCCAACCGGGGTTGAGAAACTCCGAAGTATCTTCTCAAGCCCTCCCCGGTTAGCCGGATGGTAGTGAGGATGCGATCACGGGTAATACATTTCGATACTTCTTTAAGGGGAAGATGGGTCGTGACCAGAACGACCTTCCACTTCGCCCCTAAGAACATCATCGCCACAGTGGAAGCCTGGGTTAGATGGGCTAAAAGTTCTGTATGGCCAGGGAAAAGGTATCCAGCCGCATTCATCGCCTGTTTATTGATGGGGCAGGTGGTAATGGCATCGAGCTTTGCTCTTTTCAGCCACCTCACTGCTTCTTCAACATACCTCACCATGGCCTCGCCGCACTTCCGGTCCGGCTTTCCGGATGAGAGGGAGTTGGCCTCCAATTGACTGGAGGGGAAGAGAAAGATCTTCCCGGGTTGATATCCCTCTTCCGGAATTTCATCAATGATCTTTATCTGAACAGGAAGGCCTTCTTGTCGAATCGCCTTCAGAAGAACCTGTTCATCTCCGAAGACAATGGGCCTGGAGGCTCGAAATGGCTCTTCTGCTGACAGGGCCTTCACAATAATTTCCGGCCCGATACCCGTGGGATCACCCATGGTGATGCCAATGATGGGAAGGGCGTTGATGCTAGGGGGATGGGGTGATGGGGAGATAAGGTGATTAATCTTGATCATTGGAGGAAAAATTTTAAGTTTGGAATCTTTTTTTCTCCGAACTCCGAACTAATGACTCCGAACTTCTTAGAGTTTGATTTCGATGATCGATTTCTCCCTCAGCGTGGTGAGAAACTGTTTGAGCCCTTTTTCAAACTCTTTTTCAAGGTAGTCCTGCCGGACCTTCTCTTTCATCTCCTCAAATGGAAGAGGATCCCCTCCTTTTCGATCGAGGAGTTTGATGATGTGAAAACCAAAATCGGTCCGAAAGACCTCGCTCACCTCTCCAACCTTCAGCCGTAGCGCCTCCTTTTCAAGCGCAGGAAGGAGCTCCCCCTTTTTGAAAACGCCCAGATTTCCCCGATCCTTGCTCGAGATATCCTCCGAGTAGAGGATGGCCATCTCTCCGAAATCTTCTCCTGCCCTGATTTTCGCCTGGACCTTCTGACATTTTGCCCTGATTTCGCGAACCCCTTCGGCTGTGGCTTCTTTCGGGACCTTTAAAAGGATGTGGCCGGGTCGATACGACTCCTCTGTCCTGTACCGATCCGCATTCTTCAGATAGAAATCCCTTAATTCCTTCTCCCCCACATTGGGCTCCACCTTCACTGCCCATTGAACCAGCTTGGACCGGATAATCTTCTTCTCGATCTCTTTCTTAAATGCCTCCAGAGTCAACCCATCTTTGGCCAGGGCTTTTTCCAGGTCCTCCTGGGTGGCCGCATTTCTCCGTTTGATCTCATCGATGGATCCATCGATCTCTTTGGCAGCCGCTTTGATCCCGGTCTTCTTGGCCTCCTGATCGATCAGCTTCTCCTCAATCAGTTTCTCGAGTGCCATTCGAGAAAGTTCATTGATGCGCCCCCGCCTCTCCAGGCGGTTTCCCCCTTCGATCTCTTCCTTGAGGTGACCGATCATCCTCTCGACCTCCGAGAGGGTGATAATCTCCTTATTGACAACGGCCACGATTCGATCGACCACCGCCTCGCTCGAAGAGAAGGTGCCTGATAGGAGCAATAGAATCCCCAGGATGAAAGAACCTCTTTTTCTCATGATCTCAACCACTTTCTGTTGACCTTCACCTTTGCTTTCTCTCTTAGACCTTTGAACCACCTTTGATACTCCTCCTCTCCCTTCTCCCGCTCAAGCCTCTGAAGAATGCTCTTTTTTGCCTCTTCAAAGGAGAGCTCCCGGGGCTCCGACTTCTCCTCTAATTTGAAGAGGTGATAACCATAAGGACTCTTGATCACTTCGCTGATGGCGCCTACCTCCATGGAGAAGACATGATCAAATTCCGCAGGTCTCTCTCCCTCGCTGAAATAGCCCAGGTCGCCTCCCTGGACCTTTTCAGGCCCCAGTGACTTTTCCTTTGCCAGTTTCTCAAAACTTTCCCCCTTCTTCAACCGCTTCTGGATCTGGATCGCCTCATTTCCATCCGTCACAACGATCTGACGGACCCTCACCCTTCGCGGAAGTTGAAATAAGGAGCGATGGGTCTCATAGAACT
>Ga0214473_10000643_pt1 | contig 48531 bp, 49 predicted proteins | sample RVTome_7_FD_203509 | JGI IMG/M metagenome (GOLD analysis project Ga0214473, IMG submission 203509) | Soil microbial communities from uranium-contaminated site in the Upper Colorado River Basin, Wyoming, United States - RVT98D197 | ecosystem: Environmental > Terrestrial > Soil > Contaminated >...
GAGAAGGTATCACCGAATCCACGCTACTCCTTTTTCTGGCGTTATGCGACCCCTTCCGTGAGGAGATCCCAGGCGACATTTCTGAGGACTCTTGGACTCATATTTCAGAACTCTCCAAACTCCACGGCGTAACTCCTTTTCTCTTTTATCGTGTCAGGTCCCTGGGGATTTCGGTGCCGGAAAAGATAATGAAGGAATGGCTCGGGATATATCTCTATCAAATAGCCGAAGAGGAGCAGGCCCGCCAACAGATTAAGGAGCTCAAAGAGATCCTCGACCCCGAGGGGATACCCTTTATCCTACTTAAGGGCGCTTCTGCAATGCTTCGTCTCTATCCCCAGCCCGGTCTCCGCACTTTTTGTGACCTGGATATATTGATACCTATTGATAAGGTGTCTCAATTTAAACAGGCGATGACAATGGCTGGCTATAAACCATTATCCGCCAGAAATTCTCCCGAAGATGAAGAGCTCAAGAAATTTGACGGACACCTTGATCCCTTCCAGAAAGAAGAAAGATTAATGATAGAGCCCCATCTGAGTATCCTCGGAGTAGGCGGTGACCATTTAGTTGTCCTGCCAGAAATATGGCAGGGAAAGGAAGAGATAAATAGTGACAGAATTTTAGTTGATCATCTGAGCAAAGAACAATTTATCATCTATACATTCCTCCATTGCAAAAAACATATTTCTGTTGACGGATTTTTTGAAATAAAAGGATTCATAGATCTTCTTTACGCAGTAAGAACATGGAGGATCGACTGGTCAAATGTCAGGGATATTGCCCGGAAATGGGGTGTTGAGAAAGATATCCTCCCCACTATAGCTACGTTAAATCATTATTGGCAAACTGGTATTCCATTGCCCGGAACCCCAGAGCCTCTTGCCTTACATATTTTAGTGGTAGGAGTAAAAGATCGACAAAAACAATACTGCGCAAAGATTCCTAGACTCTATATTAAGCGCCTTTTCCGCACAAGAGATTTACCAGATACCGCCTCCCGGGTTCGTTATCTATCTCATCTCTTCTTCCCCACACAAGAGAACATCCGCTGGCGTTATAATCTTTCTTCAAAAAAGCCAATAGCGCCATATTATTTTGTTCACCTTCTCGTCACATGTAAGAAGTTTCTTACAGGGTTATGGCATCAACTTCTATTGCATACTCAATAGGTAGTTCAACTATGTCTTGTTCTATATTTGAAGATCGCGTGAGTCATTTTGCAGCACTCCAGCTTGATAATGGACTGGTGAAGGCAGATGTCCTGCCCGAACTCGGAGGAAAACTTTGGAATCTGTGGCACCTGCAAAGAGATGTCCAATGGCTGTGGCACAACCCGTACCTTTTACTGCAGACCTTACAGCTGGGAGCGAGTTACGACGATAATTGGGCTGGAGGCTGGGAAGAGTTGTTCCCGAATGACGCCCCAGGGGAGTTTATGGGGCAAGACCTCCCTGACCATGGCGAATGGTGGAGCCAACCCTGGCAGTGGGGGGTGGCGGAAGACACACCAGAACGGGTGAGCATCCGATTATGGCGGGATGGCAAAGTGACCCATACCCACTGTGAGAAGTGGATTACGTTGGAAGCCAATATGGCGCGTCTATCAATTCGCTATCGCATCACTAACTTGGAAACAGAGCCACTATACTTTTTATTCAAACAACATCTTGCCGTGGCAGTCACTCCAGTGCATCGGCTGGAGCTGCCCGGGGGCAAGGTGACCCCAGTAGATTTGGGTTTCAGCACAAGGATTGGTGCGACGGGACCGTTCGATTGGCCGGTCGCTTGCGGCAAGCAAGGCGAGAGCTTAGATCTGAGCATTTTCCCACCTGAGAGAGAAGCACACCGCGAGTTTGTATATATTGCTGAATTGCCAGAAGGGTGGTGCGGCGTGCGTGACACAAGAACAGGGGCTACGCTGCGGTTACACTTTTCTCGTGAAGTTTTCCCTTATGCCTGGCTTTTTATGACTTTCGGTGGCTGGCGTGGATTGTACACCGTTGTCCTGGAACCGTGTACGAATATGCCTAAAGACTTAAATATTGCGTTTCGTCAGGGACAATGCGCTGTGCTCCATTCAAACGAGACACTGGAATGTGAAGTTCAAGTTGAACTTTCTTGAATAAGGAGGTTACTCTGGTGAAAATCATTTGTGTGATCCCTGCCCGTATGGGCTCATCACGTTTTCCGGGTAAGCCGATTGCGTTAATCTCCGGCCGGCCAATGATCGAGCATGTCTATTGGCGCTGCCTCATGTGTAAAGCCTTGAGCGAAGTATATGTGGCAACGTGCGATCAGGAAATTGCGGACGCCACCAAAACATTTGGTGGAAGGGCGATCATGACTTCAAGCTCGCACCAACGGGCTTGCGACCGCGTGGCCGAGGTGGCACAATACATGGAGGCCGACATCTTCGTGTTGGTTCAAGGTGATGAGCCGATGGTATTCCCAGAAATGATTGATCTGGCATTGGAGCCGCTGTTGCATGACCCGAAAGTGCTCTGCACAAATCTCGCTGCCCCAATACGTTCTGTGGAAGAGTTTGAAGACCCAAACACGATCAAAGTTGTTATGGCTCAAAACGGTGATGCACTCTATTTCTCACGTGAGCCGATTCCTACTCGGCAACGGTTGGCCTTAGGCCAGTTTCCGGCTTACAAGCAGGTATGTGTGATTCCATTTCGTCGAGACTTCTTATTGCGGTATACGGCCCTGAAGCCAACACCGCTCGAGCAGGCTGAATCCATAGACATGTTACGTGCCTTGGAACACGGCTATCCGATTCGCTTGGTGAAATCGGACTATGTTACGCAGTCAGTTGATACGCCAGAGGACTTAGCGCGCGTAGAAACCTTAATGGAGCATGATCCGTTGCTTTCGTGCTACCCCGGTGTGAGGTGAAAACATGCATTGGCGAGTGCTGATTTCAGCTCCCTATGCCATGCCCTTAATCGATTGGTACAGGGCGCAACTCGAGGGAGCTTCCTGTGAAGTTGTGGTGGCATCAGTGCGCGAGCGACTGAGCGAGGAGGAGTTACTGCCGCTGGTGCGTGACATAGATGGGATTATCTGCGGCGACGACCAAATCACTGAGAAGGTATTGAAGGCCGCTCCGCGCTTGAAAGTGATTTCTAAATGGGGTACTGGTATAGATTCCATTGACCTGGAGGCAGCAACGAAGCTTGGTATTCCCGTGCGCAACACCCCAAATGCCTTCAGTGGTCCGGTTGCTGATACGGTCATGGGGTACATACTATTGTTTGCGCGGAAGTTCGATGCCATGAACCGCGATATACGTAATGGCCGCTGGATTAAGCCTCAACTCGCATCATTGCGCGAGACGACGCTTGGCGTCATCGGTGTCGGGAATTGCGGTAAGGTCGTTGTGCACCGGGCAGTGGCCTTTGGTATGCGTGTACTGGGAAATGACTTGGTAGAGATGCCTGCTGACTTTTTGGCGAACACCGGTATCCAAATGGTATCGTGCAAGGAACTCTTGAAGCAATCCGATTTTGTCAGCCTGAATCCGACGCTCAACCCGACCTCGCATCATATGATAAACGACGAGTCGATAGCGTTGATGAAGCCGTCGGCATACCTTATCAACACATCGCGTGGCCCAGTAATTAAAGAGGTAGCCCTGGTGCGAGCGTTGGAGCGGAAACAGATCTCAGGGGCGGCACTTGATGTATTCGAGGTAGAGCCATTGCCACAAGACAGTCCGCTACGGAGATTTGATAACTGCTGGCTGAGTCCCCACAATGCCAACAGTAGCCCGTTGGCGGCGCAGCAAGTGCATAAAAACACGATACGTAACTTATTGGAGGGATTAAGGCCCCATCAGTGACGATACCACCCACTTCGGCCATGCCTGAGACTTCGATCATCATTCGTGCTTTTAACGAGGAAAAGCACTTACCAGCTTTGTTAAAAGCTCTGACCGCACAGAACTACCGTGATTTCGAAGTGGTGATTGTCGACTCCGGTTCCTTCGATCGCACCCAGGAGATTGCTCAACAACAAGCGGATCGTTTAGTACGGATTCGGTCTGATGACTTCACTTTCGGTTATTCGTTGAATGCGGGGATTCAGCACAGTTCGGGAAAATTCATCGCTATCGTTTCAGCACACACCTTGCCGACCAGTGTCGATTGGTTGGCTTGCTTAATAACACCATTACGGAATGAACAAACAGCGATGGTGTATGGGCAGCAACGGGGGCATTTTGATTCCAAGTTTAGTGAATCTCTAGATTTCAAAAGAACTTTTGGAACGGTGCGGCAGTTGCTCATACCACCTAATTTCTTTGCCAATAATGCCAATTCAGCTGTACGGCGTGGCCTGTGGGAGCAGCATCCTTTCGATGAGACCCTGCCGGGACTTGAAGACATCGAGTGGGCTAAGTTCTGGATGGAACGCGGCTACCAGGTAGTGTACGAGCCAACTGCTGGAATCTACCACATTCATACCGAGAACTGGTCACAGCTACGCCGCCGCTATTATCGAGAGGGACAGGCGGCCAGATGGATAGGCATTCGCCGTCGGCGTAATCTCCTCGGTGAGGTGTGGCGGGAAACGCGCTACATTTTCGGTGACATAACGAAGGCATTGCGGCAGCAGCGGTTGGGCAAAAAGGGACTCGAGATCGCACGTTTCCGGTTTGAGAAGCTGGTAGGAACTGTTACCGGGATCTGGGATGGGGCCTTGATGGAAAATCCAATGACCCGCACTAAGTTTCTTTTCGACAGACCTTATAAGGCCGTTGTCATTCACGGACCCGGCCGGGCTTCACTGGATGATATTGAGTTGCCAACCCTTAAACCCAGTGAAGTGATGGTGCGCGTGGCTTACGAAGGTGTTTGCGCCACCGATTTGGATATTATGAGCGGGGAGCTTGGTTATTACAAGACTGGCATGGCGAAATATCCAATCGTTCCAGGGCATGAGATCTCAGGCAGAGTCGCAGCAGTGGGTGCGCGTGTAACAGAATTAAAGGAAGGCGATCGAGTTGTTATAGAGTGCATCCAGGGATGCGGTGAATGCCCTTCTTGCCGGAGGGGTAACTGGATCGGTTGCACTGAGCGATGTGAGGTGGGGGTTATCGGACAAAACGGTGGCTATGCCGAGTATGTGACCACCTCTGCCCGCTTTTTACATTCTTTGCCAGATGAGGTGCCCTTGAGAGAAGCCTGTTTATGTGAGCCGATAGCTGTCGTACTCAAAGGACTGAAACGTTTAGAGGGGGCATGGGGATCGTTGGTCGGGGGGCGCATCTGTGCAGTAGTGGGCGCTGGACCGATTGGACATTTGGCAGCACGCATTCTGCAACAACGGGGTCATCAAATCACGATTTTTGACCGCAATGAGCATCGCTTGGAGTACTTTAGTGGAAGAGGGATTCTTACCGACCAGAACTTAAGCGACCTTAAAGCTTTTGACGTTATTGTTGAAGCTACTGGCGACCCAGATGCCTTAGAGACCGTCCTCTATAACTCTGCGCCAGGTTCAACAATCTTACTTCTTGGGCTACCTTATTCCAGACGTAACTTCAGTTTCGAGTCAATTGTTGCTTACGACAAAACAATAATTGGCTCTGTAGGTAGCGGTGCCAAAGATTTTGATGAGGCAATTGCTCTACTGCCGCGTACCGAAACAGCACCATTTGTTCAGCAGGTTCTACCATGGGTGGAATTTAAGAAAGCTTGGGAGATAGCACGGTCTCGGACGTGTCTGAAAGTAATCCTGCAGGTAGATACCTCTATTTAGCATGAAACATGCTGATTGAAAGAGACTCGGCAAAAATACGATTAAGCGAAATCTTGAAATTGAATTATCGGTTGTCTTAATTTTTGGTTAAACAACAGAAAGGAGCATGGTTAGTTCTATGAATATTCCGATCCTACGAATTCCCTTCGCTGAAGAAGACAAAGCATTCATTGAAACTGAGCTGAGAAAAATTTTTGATTCAGGTTTTCTGACCATGGGCAAATACACGCACGAGTTCGAAGGTTTGTTCTCTAATTTCACGGGGGCAAAGTACGCAGTGGCTGTTAGTAACGGAACTGCAGCCTTAGAGATCATACTGAGGGCTTTAGAAATAGACGGCCAGGATGTTATTGTGCCCACCAACACGTTCCTTGCCACTGCTTTTGCTGTCACTCACGCAGGTAATAGAGTGGTGTTTGCTGACTCCGAACCTGCCTCGCTATGCTTGGACATAGAGGATGTAAAGCGTCGGATAACCGAGACTACACGTGCTGTAATCCTAGTACATATCGGAGGGGTGATCACACCTCAGATATATGAACTGCAGCACTTCTGTGAAGAGAGAGGTTTGTATCTTATAGAGGATTGCGCTCATGCCCATGGATGTGCTATTGATGGGGATAAAGCTGGCACATTAGGTGTTGCTGGGGCCTTTTCGTTCTTCCCTACAAAGGTGCTCACCACTGGAGAAGGGGGGATGATTACCACTAATGACGAAAACCTCTATCGGAAAGCCATGATGATAAGAAATCATGGCAAGAACCCCGAACTGGGCAATCGAATGTCTGAGATTGGTCAAAATCAGCGCATCAGCGAGCTTACTGCCTTGGTGGGTGTACAGCAAATGAAGAAGGCCCCTATCCTTATTGCGGAACGTCGCCGTGTAGCTCGCTTCTACGACGAGAGGCTAAAAGAAATTCCCGGAATAAGTGCTTTGAAGTTACCAGAAAATGTTTTCTCCACCTACTACAAATACATTGCCTACCTCGATGAGTCCTATGATCGAGCGCAGGTCAAGAAGATGTTAAAAGAAAAGTACGGTGTTTCTTTGACTGGAGAAGTTTATTCAGATCTATGCCATACAGAGCCTGTATGGGAGAACTATTACTATTGTGGCCGCCAGCGACGAGATGGTTACGCAGCTTGTACTCGTTGGCCTAAGTGTGGATGTGACCAGCGCCAAGATGGGTTTCCAGGCGCGGAATACATCAGTCGGCATCACATTTGTCTTCCGTTATACCCAGGATTGAGTGATGAGGAACTGGAGTATGTGGTTGGTTCCCTGAAACAAACTCTGAAAGAACTTCAAGGGGGGTAGGACCATGCGTGCATTAGTTACAGGCGGTTCAGGCTTTATTGGGTCTCACCTTGTTGATCGACTACGGACCCGGGGGTTAATTGTTCGAATCTTCGATATGGTTTTCCCCACATTCCGTGATGACATCGAGTCCTACCACGGCAGCATTCTCGATTTGGAGGATGTTCGGATGGCTTTGAACAAGGTGGATGTGGTGTTCCATCTTGCTGCGGTTGCCGATGTGAAAGATGTTTATGAAGATCCGTACTATTCCGAAGCGATCAACGTTCGGGGAACTCTTAACATCTTGGAGGCAATGCGCCGTTCAGGGGTTAAGCGGCTGATCTATGGCAGTACGACATGGGTCTACAGCGATACTGACGGATCAGTCATGGATGAAACTACTCCGCTTCAAGCCCCCTCGCATCTGTATACTGCGACTAAAATTACTTCTGAGTATTATTGCCAGACCTACGCTAAACTGTATGGTCTGGAGGCAACTATTCTTCGTTACGGGATCCCTTATGGACCTCGGGCGCGAGCTGGAGCAGTGATCCCCATTTTTGTTGCTAAGGCGCTGCGAGGTGAGCCGCTAACTATTGCCGGCGATGGATCGCAGTACCGGAAGTTTGTATACGTGGAAGATCTGGCTGAAGGGAATGTCCTAGCTCTTAAGCCTATAGCCAAGAATAAAATTTACAACCTCGATGGTGAAGAAAAAATTACGATTCGCCAGATTGCGGAGACTATTCAGAAAATTTTGGGCAATGTTAATATTCAGTATGTTCCAGCTCGCCCAGGAGATTATTTCGGTAAAGAGGTTTCCAGCCGCAAGGCACTCGAAGAGTTAGGTTGGGCGCCTAAGGTCAGTTTCGAAGAGGGGGTGCGCCGATATATCGAGTGGTATAAGGAAGAGGTCGAGAGTAAAGCAGCACAGTGGGCTTCGGTAGATGTCATATTCAAAGAGTGAGGCAAATGCCGAAGATAACCTCTGAGGATTATCGGGACTATGTTATCAAGGATGGGAAATTCATCGGTGCATTCGAAGAGATGTACCAGAATTGTGAGGATCCGTGGCATCAGGACGAACTCTCCCCATACGCAAACGAGTTAGTGCTGTGGGAGATTGCGAAAGGGAAATATAAAACGATTCTCGATGTGGGCTGCGGTCTGGGGAAATTCACGCATCAGATCTGGCAGGCGACGAAGGCGAATGTCATCGGCGTGGATGTTTCCCCGACGGCGATTCAAAAGGCAAAGGCACGATACCCTAACGTTGATTATCGCGTTGCAGATGTTTGCTCACTGAATTTTCAACAAGAAAGTTTCGATCTTATAGTGGCTTCGGAATTGTTGTGGTATATCCTGCCTCGGTTGCAGCAGTTCTTTGATGGAGTTCTATCCGTCTTACGTCAGGACGGTGAGTTCATCATTATCCAGCAGTTCTATCTTCCAGGTGAACAAAAGTACGGATGTGAGATCATGCAATCACCCGAAGATTTGATAAGACTCCTGCCGCTTCGAGTTTTTAGAGCTATCGAAATCGATAGGCTTCATCAGTATAAAGCGATTCTCTTCGCCAAGAAGAAATGAGTCCTTCCCCAAACGTGAGCGTTATAGTTGCCACCTATAACCAAGCGCAATATCTCGGCCAGGCGCTGGAATCCCTTCTCATGCAGACGCTTCCTCCTGAAGATTTTGAAGTCATTGTTATTAACGACGGATCGACTGATACCACGAGTGAGGTTTTGAGAAAATATTCAAAGAGGATTACTTGTATTGAGCAAGAAAACCAGGGTTTAGTGAAGAGTTGTAACGTTGGCTTGCTGCATGCGCGGGGGAAGTATGTTGTTCGAATTGATTCTGATGACACAGTGGACAGGGATTTGCTTTACATCGAGAAGAAAACGCTCGATGAGGATCAAGAGGCCTGTTGCGTTTACTCTGACAGATACGAAGTCCATGATAGCGAGAAGCAAAGAGTGAGGGTGGGAATGGGTAATATGTATAATCTGATCGCCTGTGGTACAATGTTTCGCGCTGATGTTGTCCGGGCGGTTGGAGGGTATAGAGCGTTCTACTGGGAAGAGTACGATCTCTACCTCCGGCTCACGGATAAGGGCGGTTTTCTATATCTTCCTCTTCCATTGTATTCCTATAGAAAACATAAGGAAAGTATGACAAATAAGGAGGAGGAGCGAATAAGTGGTTGGATTGAACTAGTGGAGGAATGGGGAGTCCAGAAGTTGTGTGCCGTGGGTTCTAATCCAGAGTTAGAGAGAACCATACAAGAGATATCAGTCGCGAAGTAGGATGAAGCATTATTAAATTCTTCTTTGGCTATTCCATAAAACCCTATCCGGGAAGTTCTGAAAGAAAGCGGACTCGACTCTCAATATCTGAAAAAACATGGAGAATAAGATGACAAGAAAGGCAAAAGAAACTTCTGTGAGTAGTCACTATGATGCGGTTGCTGAACACTACCACGAGCAATATCAAAGAGACAGACTACATGACACCTCTACGGAATATCCTGCCAACTATTTTCGTCTTCAGTTACTTTTGAACTCATTCGTAAATAAGAACATCAAGCGCGTTATCGAAGTCGGGGTTGGAGAGGGTACTCCCCTTGTCACTTTAGCAAAGGCAGGTGTTGATGTCTGGGGTTTTGACATATCCGAGAATATGGTAGAAAAAGCCAAACAGAACATGAAGGATAATAACCTAGATCCAGAGCGCATCTTCTGGGGCGATATTCAAGACCCAATTAGTTACGCGCATGTTCTCGAAAACGGACGGTTTGACGGCCTTGTGGCTATGGGCGTAATGCCACATGTGGAGGAAGACGATTTAGTCTTAGAAAATATGGCTAGCCTTGTCCGTCCCGGGGGAAGTGTTTTTATTGAGTTCCGCAATAAGCTCTTCTCTTTATTCACCTTTAATCGCTACACTGCAGATTTCATTCTGAATGACTTACTTGCCGATGTTGATAATGAAATCAAAAGAATAGTTGCACAAGAATTGGAAACTAGACTCCATATGGATTTACCCCCGATCAGAACTAAAGTGGAGGGTTCAGACGCGCCGGGCTATGACGTGATTTTATCTAAGTTTCATAATCCATTTGAAGTAGTTGAATTATTCAAGAAGCACAAATTTAAGGACATCAGCCTACACTGGTATCATTATCATCCTGCAATGCCATACTTGAGTGAAAAGATGCCAGATCTTTTCCGCAAAGAAGCGACTAAATTGGAACATGAATCGTCAGGTTGGCGAGGACTATTTCTCTGTTCCGCATTTGTCGCCGAAGCAATAAGGATTGGCTGAAACGGTCCAAACTTTGAATGGGAGTGCCATGATGGGCCAAGACGGTGAGCGCACGCTTCAAGCTTTGGAATCAGTATCAATCGGACAAGAAATTTACAATTTAATCGTTGAACTTTTCCCGTTGTGTAGAAGCATAACTGGAGATGGAGTTCGGGACACCCTCAGGATAATCAAGAAGCAAATCCCGTTGCAAATGTATGAAATTCCAACAGGCACAAAGGTATTTGATTGGGTTGTGCCGAAAGAGTGGGACATTCAGGACGCGTTTATACTTAATCAGGAGAGTAATAAGATCGTGGATTTCAGGGAAAACAACCTTCATGTTGTGGGATACTCTGTGCCTGTGGATAAATATGTGTCACTCGCTGAATTGCAACAGCATTTATACTCTCTTGAGGAACAACCAGATGCAATACCATATGTAACATCATACTATGAGGAGCGATGGGGTTTCTGTATTGCACATAGCAAAAGGGTTAAGCTGAAAGAAGGTAAATATCGCGTTTTTATCGCTAGTGAGTTGAAAGATGGATATCTTACTTACGGGGAATGCATTCTTCCAGGCAAGACAGACGAAGAAGTTTTCTTGTCAACGAATATCTGTCATCCATCAATGGCTAATAATGAGTTATCAGGGCCTGCAGTAGCAACGTATCTGACAAATTGGATAGCAAGTACGCCGCGGAAATACACCTACCGAATTGTTTTTGTCCCTGAGACGATAGGTTCAATTACCTACCTAAGTAGAAATCTTGATGTGATGAGAAAGAACATAGTTACGGGATTCAATATCTCATGTGTTGGAGATGAGCGGGTATATTCTTTCTTGCCCTCAAGGAATGGAAACACTCTCGCTGACAAAATCGCTTTAAATGTGCTCAGATTTAAACACCCGGACTTCATAAGGTACTCATATTTGGAACGCGGGAGTGATGAACGCCAGTATTGCAGCCCGGGCGTTGCCCTGCCAGTTGTCGCTGTGATGCGCAGCAAATATGGGGCATATCCTGAATATCATACATCACTCGATGATCTGAGTTTTGTAACTCCGAAAGGCTTATGGGGAAGTTACCAAATACTGAAAGATTGCATAGAAGTGATAGAAAGAAACGAGAAGTATTTTAGCACTTGTTATGGAGAACCACAGCTTGGCAAACGCGGATTATATCCAAACCCGAGCACTAAGTGGTCAGGGGCTTTGGTCAAAGACATGATGAATTTCCTTGCATATGCAGACGGATCGAATGACTTGGTGGACATCAGCAATATAATCAATGTCCCCGTGTGGGAACTCTATTCAATAGTTGAAAAACTGCAGAGAGCGGATTTGCTTGCTAAGGTGGAGATGCATGCATAGGACCATTATCATTGCCGAAATCGGTGAAAATCACTTAGGCAAGATAGAGCTTGCCAAGCAGATGGTTCAGGAAGCGGCAATGGCTGGAACGGATATTGTCAAGTTTCAATCGTACCGTGGCAAGGACTTCAGGGACGACGACCCCGAGAAAGAATGGGTCTACAAAGTTGAGCTTTCGAATGAATCTCACTTTGAGCTGAAGCAATTCGCCGAAGCAAACGGAGTTGAATTTCTTTCTTCTCCGTTTAGTCGAGAAAGAGCACAATTCCTCGTCGAAGAACTTAGACTCAAGAGAATCAAAATAGCCTCCGGAGTGATGCTCAATTTTTCTATCTTGGACTATCTGAGTAGTGCAAAGAGTATTGAAGAGGTCATTATTTCAACCGGGATGGCTACTGTTGAAGAAGTCAAGACAGCATTGGCACGATTGAAAGGTATTCCAAAACGAACACTCCTGCATTGCACAACACAATATCCGTGTCAAGATGCTGAAGCAAACCTCCTTGCCATTCAATCGTTGCAGGAAGTGTTTCCCCGGTTAGATGTTGGCTATTCAGATCACACCGTTGGGATGGAGGCATGCCTTGCAGCAGTTGCGCTGGGAGCGAAAGTCATAGAGAAACATTTCACCTTGAACAAACAGTGGACAGAGGGAACAGATCATGTCCTTTCCCTCGAACCGCTCGAATTTCGATCGATGGTGAATGCTATTAGGCGAATTGAAGTGATGCGAGGAGTGAGGGCAAAGGGGCCTACCTCGAGTGAAAAGAAGATTAGAGAATTTGTGCGCTCTAGATTTCCATCATGAGTTCGAAACCTATATATGCTGTTGTTCAAGCGCGTGTAGGCTCTTCTCGTTTACCAGGAAAGAGCCTGCTGAAGGTTGGTAATCTCCCGCTGTTTGAATTAGTAGTGCGGAGGGTAATGCGTTCTACATCATTATCAGGAACTATTGCTGCACTTCCCGACACGCCTGAGAATGATATTCTTGCAGTTATTGCCACTGACTGTGGTGTTGAGGTTGTGCGAGGAGACCATGAAGATGTATTGAGTCGATTTATGGTTGCCGTCAACGGTAAAATTCCATGTCATATCGTTCGGGTTTGCGCAGACAATCCCCTGATTGCGCCCGAAGCGATTGATACTTTATGTGCCTTTTTTGGCTCGGGCATGTATGACATCGCGCAAAATATTTCGCGGTCAACAGGCTATCCTGATGGTGTTGGGGCTGAAATCCTGACGTCGGATTGTTTGGAAAAAATAAATATGATGGCACATGACCAATCATCTCGAGAGCATGTGACTTTGTTTGCATACCAGCATCCCCAAGAGTTTCGTATCGGGGAGGTCGTTGCGGAGCCCAGATGGCACGCGCCGAATCTTCGTTTGGACATTGACGATGCTGCCGATTACAATGCAATGCAGGAATTCATTCGACTGCTTCCGTCCGATCCTCTTGAAGCAACGTTGGACGATATCGTCCAAGTAGCACGTCATCATTCGAATATCCTCAAGAAGCGTATAGACATGATTGAACATGCCTAGATTTTGGTTGAAGAATGAAGACCTTGGTTCTTGGTACTATTCCTGATAATTTTTCTCCAGAAACACATCTTCCATTAGGTCCTTGGTGCTTTGTCAATAAAGAGGACATCTATCCTGACTGGGAATCGTTAAGTTTTGAATCAGACCCTTTTGCTACTTCAGACGAATTGGCGGAGGCTGCGAGAATCACAAGCGCGTATGCCAATAGTCTGATTCCTGTATTGACAGAACAACTGAACAAAGAAAGCGGGACACAGTATTCTGAAAAGTTTTGGCGACTGTTAATAATGCCATGGTTGCTGTATCTGGTTCAAACGACGTGGGAACGGCAGTGCAGGCTCAAACAGTTTCTTAAAAAACATCAAAGTCAAGCACTCACCGTAGAACTCGTCAAAGATTCAATGGATTGGAAATTTAGCGATACTGTTGACTTTCTTTCTCGAGGCGTCTTGAATCCAGATTACAACGAGGGGCTTTATTCAAGGATGTTGGAAAAAAATCTGCCTTCGGCTTGGCAGGGAAGTTACATCGAGAAGAGCACAGGATATAATTCTCCATTGAATCAGAGGCCGACCTGGAAAACTTGGATCAAAGATGCTGTTTCCTCTCGATTACGGTGTAGGAGTGTTTATGGAATTGGACCGATTAACTCTATTTTGTGGTCTTTATTCTTGTCAATGAAGCCTACCGGACATTATTTGGTGGTAGACCAATTCCATTGCAAAGAAACGAGTCCTGAATTGAATTGGATGTTGGATTTCAAAAAACTTCTTCAGAGTACGTTGCCTGCATGCTTTAAGGATATAAGAAACCTCGGAGCTAAGGAGGAAAAGAAAAGAGCAAGAATGGGGAAGGTTAATTTAATCGGGCCAGTCATATACTATCATGAAAGCAATAAATTGAACTTGGCTTACCGTGTTGAATTGGGTGAAAAACTTATCTCTACTCAGCATGGAGGAAACTACGGAGAGCTGAAGTCTGCTCCACTTATATCTGAAATAGAATACAAGCAATCTGGTTTCCTATCCTGGGGTTGGGAGAAACACCAGGATTATGTAGGTAATATATACGCTGCAGCCTCTCCGTATTTAGGTGATTTCAGAGACAGGCATCACCAAACCGACGATGAGTTAATTTTGGTGAGCACTCTTGCTAATTTGCTTTGCCTTCGTTTGGATTCAACTCCTCAAGCATTACAGCAATTGGACTACAGGAAGAGTAAATGTGATTTTCTCAATTCAATAAAATCCTCCGTCCTTGAAAGAACACTTTATCAACCATACTCTAACGAGGATGGAGCACTAAAAGATCGTTACTACTTTGAGCGAAAATTTCCTGGTCTTAAAATTTTGGAGGGAGGATTATACGCTCGGCTCATGAAGTGTAAGCTTCTCGGTTTGGACCACCCAGTGACAACTCTCAATGTCGCTTTGACAGCGAATATTCCTATGGTTGGGTTCTGGGATAGTAAAGCCTGGGTGATGTGCCGTCAAGCGACACCGTATTTTGAAGCTCTACGGAAAGCGGGCGTATTCTTCGAAACAGGGAAAGCAGCTGCTGAGCAAGTCAACAAGATATGGGATGACGTGCAAGGGTGGTGGATGCAACCCGAGATCCAGGAGGCGCGTAAGGCGTGGTGTTGCCAATATGCTCGTACGAGTAAGTTGTGGTGGTGGGAGTGGATGAGAGTGCTGTGGAAACTGTAGAGGCTGTCCAAAACAAAGCATAAATCTCTTGGGAAGTATAGGATTAAAATGATATCAGTACATGGAGACGATACGCAGTGAAGATCATTATCTGCACGACACCGATTCTACCCTAGACGGGTCTGGGAATTGATGACGTGGCGTTTAAAGAAACATGCGCCTTTCAGATAATATCGTTCCCTCAGGCAGGTCATGAAGGGTATAGCTCCTGAGCCAAAGACAGGAACCGAGAAAACATGCTACCTTTCCGATTGGGTAGGTAAGAACAGATTAAAGTGAAAGGTAAGTGATGGCTGAAGAGACCGGATCGATAAGTGGGAAGGGTGATTCGAGCAGGGCAAGAATCCTTACCGACACTGCAAAGATTTCAACAACACGGGTTTATAGTATCTTTTTGGCCATCATACAGGGATTTATTGTAGCGAAGGCTTTGGGTCCAGAGATGTACGGCATCTTGAACCTTATTCTGCTTGTTGCATTCTATGCTGGATTAGCTGGCCCCGGGCTAATTGATGTTGCTAATCGCGAGTTGCCTTTTCTGGCAGGAAGAGATGACGTTCGCGGTGCTGAGCGAGTAAGAAACGTTGGATTTAGTGCAGACCTTCTTTGGCGCGCTTTCGTCGGGCTGTGTGTTCTTGTTGCTGCCTTTTTTCAAACAAATGAGGTCCTAAGATATGGATTGATTATTACAGCATTCACGTTGTTTGTCGCAAGGATCAACGAACTCTACAGCCTTGTATGTCAGGTAAAAAAAGATTTCCATCTTTTGAGTAAAGCGACCTTTCTCACCTCAACCCTATCTTCCGGCCTAATTGTTGCGACGGTCTATTGGGTGAAAATCTTCAGTCCGCTTCTTGTACCGCTATTGGTTTTGACTGTGATCATCTTTTACTATCAAAGGCATATTCACTTAGACATGCAATTTAGCCTCGACAGGGGAGAACTGAAGCGGATGATGCGGATCGGCATTCCATTGCAGTTACTCACGGTGGTGTTTTGGATATATCGCAATTCAGATCGGACCGTGATAGCGGGTTTTCTTGACACAACATCTCTCGGCTATTATGCCCTTGCGGTGTCTATTGTCCAATACCTCCAGCTCCCACCGAACGATTTTGTTTTGGTCTTACGACCTCGTTTGTATGAAATACTCGGGAAATATGAGGATGTTGCTGAGGTCCGGCCATACATTATGAAGCCAACGATTGTCATTGCTTATCTTATCCCGTTTGTGGTTGGCCTGATTTGGTTGTGTTCGCCATTGATTATTTTGAGTGTTCTGCCGAAATACGCTGGTTCCATTAATGTCTTGAAGATTCTTGCGCTCAATATTTATTTTGCTACTGTTTTGTTGATGCCTCACCTTCTCTTGTATTCCGCCAAAGTGAATAGGCAAACGCACTGTGTCTTTGTCTGGGGAGCCGCAGCAGTAGTGACCGCTTTACTGAGTTACCTGTTTCTTCAAATAGGGTGGGGAATTGATGGTGTGGCTGTGGCCATGGTCGTGGGACAGGCATTTGCAGCAGTCTTCATATTTGGTATGGGTCACAGATACTATCTTAAGGGAGTTCGTGGACCATTCTGGTATTACTTCAAGTTACTCCTTCCGCTTCTCTATACTGGTGCTCTGGCCTCATTGATTAGCTATATAAGTGGGTATGATTCATTATCGGTCGCGACGGTCAGTTTCCAGGCTATTATTTTCTCTGTGTTCTTCTTGCCCGTGTTGTTTTACTTGAATATGCAGACAAAGATACTATCATTCGTACGTGGTTGGACTTAGGTCAAGATCAAGAAAGTTTTAGCTGTGGTTGGCGGAGGGGGTGCTTTTTGAATAAGGTGTAAGCGATACTTCGACCACAAGTAATATCTTGGAGCATAGTCTGAAGGTGAATATGGTGGACACCAATTTCGAGACCTATTCAGTTGACACCCCGTAGGATCTCTATGAAGTTGGACGCCATAGGCAGAATGATCTCCTGCTCGGAAAGTATTTGAGGAAGTGATCGTGAAGGAAGAAGACATAAGGAAGCGAGAGGTTTTCAACAAATACCTGGAACTTGTTCGGCTCGATGCGGAGAAACTATTTCCAGACAAGAGCACATTCTTGGAGGTCCCTTGCCCTGGATGCGGGGCCTCTGCCGGAGAACCGGTCATTGTGAAGAATGGCTTTGCGTATTGTCAGTGCCCACATTGCGATACTCTGTTTGTGAATCCTCGACCTCCGTTTGAGGGCTTGAGGAAGTTCTATGCAGAATCTCCTTCAACGAAATATTGGGTTAATGAGTTTTTCAAGCCGGTCGCCGAGGTTCGGAGAGAGAAAATATTCAGGCCAAGGGCTGAGTATATCGTGTCTCGATTTCCTGAGCTTCACGGAGGACTCATCGGTGACATCGGAGCCGGGTTTGGCATATTCTTGGAGGAAATGCGCACACTCTGGCCGGAGAGTTCTCTGGTTGCAATAGAACCTTCTCATGAAATGGCAGAAATCTGCCGAAAAAAAAAGATTGAGGTGATTGAAAAGCCATTAGAAGAGATCGATGATTTTGGAACGAAGTTCGATCTTCTTACTACCTTTGAACTTTTTGAACACCTTCACCAACCAAGAATGTTTCTTGAAAAAGTGCATGGTTTGTTGAACCCCAGAGGGTTTTTCTTCCTCACAACGTTGAACGGCTTGGGTTTTGACATTCAGATTCTGTGGAAGGACTCGAAGAGCCTTTCTCCCCCTCATCATCTCAATTTTTTTAACCCCCGCTCTTTATCCAAGTTCTTGGAATCAGTAGGCTTCAAAGTTGTGGAGTGTTCGACACCCGGCCAACTTGATTGGGATATTGTGGAGAGTGCATTTGTTAGTGAAGGAATAGAAATTGGGCATTTATGGCGGACCTTCTCTCGATACGGCAGTGTACAGGCAAAGGAACGATTGCAGCAATGGATACAGGAAGCTAATTTCAGTTCGCATATGAGAATCGTGGCTCAAAAACCATGATCAACCATCATGGATTTCTATGAAAGTGCCAATGGATGAATGGAATACCTTGTGGGTTTGTTGGAAAGATCCGGACACATTGCCAGGAAATGATGTAGTCATTTTGAGTTTTCTCAGTCCTCAGGAAGAAGAAGAACTTAAAGCTAAATTTACCGGTCGTATTATACCCGCAAGGGAAATTGCCCAAGAGGTTAAGGACCGGGCTCGTAAGATATATGTAGATCTCATTGCCAGAATTGGAGCGACTCCTGCAAAGGATGGAAAGACATTAAGACAGGAATTAAAAATCAATGATGGTGTCAGTTTATGGTGGTTTCATAAGGTTTCAGAGAAAGATTGTGAGGGAGATTTCACCTTTGATTCCATTGTGGAAGTACTTGTCGTTATCTCTGTGACAGGTGCGTCTGATGATAAAAGGATTGTCCTATTCGATGGTTGTAAAGAGACCGCAGATGTTTTAAGAGGTCTCTACAAGGTAGAAGAAGTTCGATGCAGAAGAAAATACAAATTCGGGTACGTATTTGTTAGAGGAGGATTTCGGAGGATAAAATATTTCTTCGCCTTTTTGGTGAAATGGCTTGCTATAAAAATAACTATCAAGAATCCAGAGACCTTCTTTGATGTTGTCTTCTCTGGCTTTTGGGATTGGAGCATCAAAGAAGCTAAAAAGACGGATAGGCTTGATGACCTGTATTTCAAGTCATTGCCAGCTCTATTATCATCAAATGGGTTGGAAACTGGTTGGTTTCTATGGTTTGACCCTTATGGTGGGCCTATTTCTAAAGGCCGTAAATTGAGGAGTGTGCTTGAACCGATCAGAAGGTATGCTAATCTAGTTTTCCTACAATACTTCGTTAAGGTCGGCGATTTAATAAAGGCGGTATTGAATTTCAAACCCTATCTAAGATTCTTACATTTCTGCAGAGCAAACGAGTTTAGGAGGGCATTTACTGTTGATGGAATTGACTTTTTCCCATTGCTACGAGCACAGTTGTCGCACGGCTTCTTGGATTCAACTATTCCACATCTTGAATTGGTGTATGTGTCGAGTGTAAGGGCGTTCAAGAAATATCGACCAAAAGTTGCTTTAAGTTTCTTGGAACTCTTTCTATATTCAAGAGCATTTTATGCAGGAGGAAGGCAGGGTTGTCAAGATACTGTCCATTGTGCCATACAGCATGCCAGTTATAGCAGAGAAAAAACTTTTGTGCTGCTTCATCCTGAGATCGAGTACACCGGCTACCCCGATGGCTGTCCAGTACCCAAACCCGACTATGTGTTTGCTATGGGGGAATTAGGGAAAGAGATATTCATGGAAGATGGATTTCCGGAAGAAAGGGTATTCTTAACAGGCTCACCACGATATGAACATATTCGAATTCAGGATAATCATAAGAGATCAAAAGTCGATGCTATTAATCTGCTAATAGTGACATCACTTGGTATAAACCTGGAAATCGAGATGGTGGAGGCTGTTTGCACAGCGGCAAAAGGTCTCAAGGCTATTAAATTATTGCTGAGGAGTCATCCATTTGCAAAAATAGAAGAACACCCCAGATTTCGTTTTTTCCGTGCCCAGATTGAGTCAACCAACCGTTCTTTAGAAGAAGATTTGGAACAGACAGATCTTGTAGTTGTAACTTATTCTACAGTCGGTGAAGAAGCGTTGTTGAGAGGTATTCCCGTATGGCAGTGGTTGACTGGATCGTACAATGGCTCTGTTTTCAGAGACATAAAAGTTGTCCCATCGTTCTATTCAGTAAGTGATTTAAGGGAAGCGCTAAAGAAGTTTGTCAGTGACCCTGCCTCGTTTGTGCCCAAAGAGGAAATTAAGAGGGACGTTCTGAGAAAGTGCTTCTTCAAAGATGATGGAAATTCAACCGCAAGAATTGCAAGAATTTGTCATGACATTCTCAGAGGCGTTGGATCATAGATCATATTCAGAATTATCAGAGGAGTAAAAAATGCCTTGTGTTTCAGCTATCATTAACTTCTTGAATTCAGAACGGTACCTTAAAGAGTCAATAGAAAGTGTTCTTAACCAAACATTTAAGGATTGGGAGTTGCTTCTAGTCGACGATGGCTCCGCCGATAAGAGCACAGAGATTGCTTTATCGTATGTCAAAAAGTATCCAGATAAAGTTCACTACTTCAGACATGAAGGATTCGAAAATCGAGGGGCGGCCGCGTCACGGAATTTAGGTATGCGTCATGCCTGCGGTGAGTTTATTGCCTTCTTGGATTCTGACGACATATGGCACCCCAATAAACTTGAGGAACAAGTCTCCATATTGCGGGCATATCCACAGGCAGCAATGGTTTATGGTCCAGGCTATTTTTTTTATGATGCGAAGAGTGACGACAAGCAGCGTGATTTCACGCAGGCCCTTGGAATAAATGGGAACAGAGTCATTGAACCACCCTCTCTCTTTTTCGTATTTATTCAGAATTTCAACATCACCCCTTCACCATCGGGTATTCTGCTTCGTCATGAGTCTATCAGGCATCTTGACGGATTTGTAGAAGACTTCAGAGGAATATATCAAGTCGTAGACGATCAGGTGTTCTATGCCAAGATCACACTTCACTATTCAGTCTATGTTGATAGCCGATGTTGGTACCATTACCGACTGCATTCACACTCTTGTGGGGCGCAGACTAAACACAAAAAGACGATGTCTCAAGCCCAAGTAAAGTTTTTCTATTGGTTAAAGGATTATATCAACACATTGCCAGATTCCATCTCTAAGCAAGTAAATCATATAGTAGATCGTTACCTATGGGAAAGCCTGATGGATGAAATCATGACCAGGCAATATTGCGGGCATTGGATCATTGGACCTTTAAGGAAGCGAATCGCTTTTTTCCAAGAAATGCTTCATCTCTTAAAAAGAAATACCTCAGATTTTCAAACTGAGTGGTTAATATCGTTCATTATGAGGCTTGTATTACCGTATCCTTTAGTTCGACTTATCAAGTTTATTAAAAGGGAGGGTTTTCGCAGTGCTGCTTACCGCATTGCACGATCTCTATCGCTGCTAAGGGAGTAAAAGAAAACTTGGCGTTCATCTATAGACCATGGGGATAGACAAAAAGTTGTTACCTGCACTGAAGACTGATAAACGATGAAGACTTTACGGCAGATCCTTAGACCATATCTCAGACCATATCGGTCCACTGTACTGAAGATACTGAAAGTGTATGGAACCTTGACAGCACCGTATGCCCGATTACGATTAAACACTGGTGTCTCTCCGATGAGTTACCTTTGGGGAAGCGACCGAGGACTGCCCATCCATCAATATTACTTGGAACAGTTTCTCGAGGAAAACTCTGGGAGTATTTGTGGGCATTGTTTGGAATTTCTGGACGACTCTTATACTGTCCGCTTTGGGCGGGGCAAGGTGGAGAAAAGGGATATTCTCCATATTGACAGTACGAATCCAAACGCTACCATCGTCGCAGACCTCACGAAGCCTAACAGTATCCAAGACAATCTCTTTGATTGCATTATCTGCACTCACGTGTTGCACGTGATCTTCGAACTTGATAAAACAGTTTCCGAGTTATACCGCATCCTGAAGCCCGGAGGAGTACTCCTCGTTGGCGTTCCTCATATAAGCATGTTTGGGAAAGGATTCCACGAATTGTGGAGGTTCACGCCAGAAGGTCTCCACAACGTTCTGGCTCAACACTTTGGTCGGGAAAATGTCATTACAAAAGGATATGGCAACTCTCTTACCGCTGCAGGTGAGATACGCGGTTTAGTAGCCTATGAATTTTCCAAGAGAGAGCTCGACTACTGCGATGAACGCTTCGCTGTGGAAGTATGCGGACGAGCGGCCAAGAGACAAGAATAGGAGAATTGAGAACTTGCGAATTGAGGGCCCAGCATTTCTTTCGCAAGGAGCACTGATAGAAGATTTGGTGATTCATGATTAAGTACGATTTTGCTTTGAATAGTTTTCCAACAGAGGCTTCTCCTGTGAGGAAGTATAGGATAGGAAAGCTATTCTTGTTTTTGGTCTCCACTGCCGTTATGTGTTGGACGTCCAATCTCGCTCTTATTGCGACGTGGCTGTTCATATGGGGCTTCGCACATTACTACACTACGAAGACTGAGGGCAATGAATTCCTTATGTTTTTTGTAGGATTTTACCTCTTCTATCCAGCGATTTCCACTGTCTTTCGTGACATACATGAGCAAGGGGTCGTATTAACCGTAATTCTCATCGTATTTCTTCTGCGATACAGATCCAGCTGTTTTCGGGCTTTATTTGCTTCTAAGGCTCTTAGATTCGTCTTCTACGGTTGGATACTTTGGGGTCTCATAGCTTACTTTCCGGTTCTTTACACAAACGTGATCGATAAGTTCATTTTTCAGAATATGTTTGGAGAATCGACAGGATTCTTAGGGTTTGATCGCGGTTCGACGGTTTTGAAAACCGCTCTTCCAATAATAGTATCACCAATTGTGGTTCTATTGCCAATTCTTGGGTTGCGTAAAAAATCGGATCTTGAGTCATTTTGGGCTGCCATAATCAATGGAACGTTGATTCTCTGTGTCCTTTCTTTGATTCGATACTTCTTTTATTTTGATTTTATCCCTCAGGAGTACGCGGACATTCACTCTCATGGATTTCGCATGACTGGTTTTTCAATGCCGGATCCCAATGGATTTGGTCGGATGCTGCTCTTGCCGATTGTTCTGATTTCAGCCTTTGCGATTCGATCATGGAGGCGATTGGGAATAAAGACCTTGGGCGCTCTCGCACTCGGATTGATGTGTGTGGTACTAACATTCTCACGGGTAACTTATGCATCCATTACTTTTGCGCTTGCGTCACTTTTTCTCCTGAATGTGACAAAGAAGAAGGCGATTCTCATGCTGATTTTCGTTATAGTTCTTGTTGGATCGGTCCTGAATTTCTTCGACATACTTTCATATTTTGAGCCAGGTGCTGACAGGGCCTCGATGCTAAATTTAGAACTTAGGCTATTACTTTATAACGTGGTCATGCGAATCGTCTCAAAAAATCCTCTCTTTGGTACATGGCCTGGCGGATACAGTGAGGCTATGTTCAGACAGGGATATTTGGGTATTTTGAGCGTTACGGATGCTCAATCTGTGCCAAGTGCACATAACATGCTCCTGAACGTAGCGGTTGAATGGGGGATTCCAATGGCATTCCTCCTGCTGGTGGCTCTTATTCTCTCCCTTGTGTATGGTATTAAAGCAATTAGGCGTGGTGAAGAAGGTGACTATCTTACTCACGGGCTTGTTTATGGGGTAACTGCCCTCAGCCTGGGGATATTTGTGCATGGAATTACAGAGGTCGTTAGTCCTTATCTTGTCTTTTTCAATCTCGGACTAATTCTCTCTGCAAATCAAACGGCTAAACCATTCTTGATAAAATTGCGCAGAGATTTGGTGGACAGACGGATTCCAGTTAATCGTCATTAAATCTTGAGAGGAGACAGTGAGCCTGCTTCTCGGCATTTGCTTAGATAGAATAAGAAAACCGTATGAAGATCTTGCTTTATCATAGAGTCGCTCCAGTCCAGGAAGTCGGCTCAATGACGGTTCACACTGCTGTTGATCCTGATGTTTTTGAACAGCAAATGAAACTGATTCAGAAAAGGGTTGTACCTTTGGAAGAAAGTGTCGAGCCAGGTTTCGACCGTTCGAGCAAGACTATCGCTGTTACATTTGACGACGGCTACTTGGATAATTTTACCTACGCATTTCCCATCCTAAAACGCAACAACATTCCGGCGACCATTTTCCTTTCCACGGGAAACATTGATAAGCGCGTAAACTTCTGGTGGGACAGAATAGACTTCCTCGTCGCGAACACTTCACGCAAGCACATCGAATATGATGGGGTAGAGTATGATTTAATCACTCATAATCAAAAGCGAAAAGCATATCGAGCGATTTTTCATACTGTCGAGCGACAAGAACACCACTTAGACATTGTGATGAAGAAACTAGAAGAGACGTTCGATGCAACGACCCCACCTGAAGATTGTCTATTGATGACATGGGACCATGTAAAAGAAATGAGTGCGTCAGGAATCACCTTTGGTTCACATACATGTACTCACAAGAGGTTATCTTTAATAGGTGATAATCATATTCTAAAGAAAGAGCTGCTACAGTCGAAAAAAACACTCCGTGAGGTCATCGGTGACAAGCGGTTTGGTTTCGCATATCCTTACGGAAGGGAAACGGACTACACAGCGGAATCGATAACAGTGGTAGCCAAAGAAGGATATCAATATGCTTGCACCGCTGTAGTGAAAGAGTTTGAGAATACAGATTCAATATATGAGATTCCTCGAATAGGAATCTCGAGGAATGATACTCAAATGAGTTTTCGACTCAAAACTGAGACCACCTATCCGCAATTGTACCACAAGGTGAGAAGAATACTTGGAAAACACAAAGTTAAGAGTTGGGAATAGTGGGAAACGTAGATTTAGCAACCCGTATGAATCTAAGTCTCAACTCTGCAGTGTTTGAGAATATTTGGAAGACCGGAAGTAAATATTACACATAAAAAAGACTCGCAGGGAGTAAGAACAAATTGAGAGTTCTCGTCACTGGTGCCGCCGGTTTTATCGGCTCCCACCTAGCAGAATTGTGCGTTAAAAATGGATACGATGTTAGAGCATTCATTCATTATAATGCTAGAAATAGCTGGGGCTGGCTTGAGAATTCTCAGCATAAGAAAGATATTGAAGTCTTTTCTGGCGATATAAGAGACTATGATTCTGTGAGTAATGCAATGAAAGGATGCAACACGGTCTTCCATTTGGCTGCTCTGATTGGGATTCCATATTCTTACATTTCTCCTCTTGCTTTTGTCAAAACGAATATTGAAGGTACATACAATGTCTTGGAAGCATCGAAGAATCTTTCCGTTGAAAATGTTTTGATAACATCAACGAGTGAAACTTATGGAACTGCACAGTATACGCCAATTGATGAGAAGCACCCATTAGTCGGCCAGTCCCCATACTCGGCCTCAAAGATAGCCGCCGATCAATTAGCCATCAGCTATCACCGCTCATGGAATCTGCCCGTCAAGATTGTTAGACCTTTTAATACCTATGGGCCAAGACAATCTGCGCGTGCGGTGATTCCCGCAACGATCTTGCAGATACTAAGCAGTGAAAAGAGAATAAAACTCGGTAACGTGCATCCCACGCGTGATCTCACCTATGTCAAGGACACTGCCCAAGCTTTTGTTGAAATTTTGAAGGCAGATGATCTCTTGGGAGAAATTACTAATGTTGGCATGAAAGAAGAAATATCCATTATTGACTTGGTTAAATTGATAAGCGACTTGTTAGGTGCTGATATCGAAATAATAAGTGAGGAGGAGAGAATTCGACCTGGAAAAAGTGAAGTTGAGAGACTCGTATGCGATAACACAAAAATATTTCAAAAAACCAATTGGCGGCCATCGTATAATCTGGAAAAAGGCTTGGGAGAGACGATCGAGTGGTTAAAGGAAAATATTCAACTATTTAAGGCAGAGATCTATAATGTGTGAGGTACAAAAATGTTAGCGGTAATTCTTGCAGGGGGAAAAGGGAGGAGGCTCCTACCATTCACTACAATAGTACCCAAACCACTTTTCCCTGTTGGAGAAAGACCGGTACTGCAAATAATAATTGAACAATTGAAGGAATTTGGGATAAGAGATTTTATTATCTCTTTGGGTTACCTCGGTGAGTTGATAGAAGCTTACTTTGGAGACGGGTCAAAGTTCAATTGCAAGTTCTCTTATGTTCGGGAAGATGAACCTTTGGGTACTGCGGGAGCGATCTCTTTGCTTCCAGACCTGGAAGATGACTTCTTTTTCATGAACGGTGATATTCTCACTAAAATGAATTTCAGCGCAGCGTATAAGCAACATAAATCTGATTCCTCGATCATGACGATCTGTAGTTATGAAAAGAAAGTCAAATCTAGTCTTGGTATTTTAGAAATTGATGCGCATAGTAACGTCATTGATTATTTGGAGAAACCCGAAACTACATTTCTTGTTTCCACCGGCATTTATATCTTAAGTCCCGCAGTAAAAAGCTTTGTTAATAAAAACGAGAGGTTAGACTTACCGGATTTGGTCAGGAGAATAATTGCACGAGGTCACAAAGTGAAATCTTTCCCGATCGACGGTGAATGGTTTGATATTGGAACACCTGGAGATCTGGAACTGGCACTAAATTATTTTGAGGGAAATCAAAAGTGATTGTAGTAATTACAGGCTCTAATGGATTCTCAGCCTTATACTTGGCGAAATTTATTAAGGAGAGTAACTTAGCGAAGTTAATCTTTGGTATAGATGTTTCAAATGAAAACAAGAATAATTTTGTTGATGAATACTTTGCCCTTAACGAGTATGGCGCGTTCAGTGAATCTTTAACGACAATCAGTGAGAATGTCAGGTTCTTTCACCTCGGTGGACTTCTGGGTCATCGTCCTCTTACTACTCTGATTGAGTCAAATGTATTGTGGACATCAAGGTTTATTGATAGCGCATCAAGGATAAAAAATCTTCAGTGCTTTGTTAATATTGGCTCGTCAGCCGAATATGGCAGACAAGACATGGGAATTCTTAGTGAAGACTTAGTTCCGAACCCCATTACGAATAATGGAATATCAAAGCACCTACAAACGCAACTTGTTTTAGCTGCTGCAAAATTTTCAAAGGCACGCGCGATTTGCACAAGGACGTTCAACTTGATTGGGCCGGGGTTAAACCAAAACCTCGTTGTTGGCAAAATGGTAAAGGAATTTAAGCAAGTTAGAGACGGCTTCAAAGATAAGATAGAACTCGGTAGGATGGACTCTAAGAGGGATTTTATCGATGTTAGAGACGCTGTTAAGGCTTACTGGCTTTTATCAGAAAAGGCTCCCGGCGGTGAAATCTTTAATGTAGCTTCAGGGAGAAGCATTGAAATTCGTGAATTATATCGTATCTGCACAAATATCTTTAGTTTTTCCCCAGAGATAGATCAGAAAATCACAGCGCCATTGGGTCTCGATGTGGATTATCAGTATGCAGATATTTCGAAGCTAAAAAAGAACATAGCATTTGACTGTTTTTATTCTATTGAAGTTACTCTACGAGATATGATAGACACATTGGAAAGCTCCTGACGGATATGTATAGAATTCTTTTTATCGCTCCTACACCTCCCCGCTATACTGGACCGGAAATTGCGACGAAGTACTTGCTTGAGTCTAGTCTTGTAAAAAGATTTAGGATAATTCATGTGCGAAGCAATGTTCGTACAAACAGTAAAGATCAAGGTAGAATTGATCTTGTTGTTTTATTCAGATTCATCAGGATTTGCTGGCAAATACTGTGGAAGACATTGACATTGCATCCTCACCTTGTTTACTCTACTATCGGTTCGAACAAGTCGGGTTTTGTAAGAGATGTGTGTGTAGTCTTGCTGGCTAAATTGACAGGCAGAAAGGTTGTTGCCCACTATCGTGGTGGCAACTTTGACAACTTTTACAAATTTTCTTCGACCATACTAAAACGGATCATCCGGTTTGGTCTTAGGCAAATGGACATTGTAATCGTCGAAGGACATAGACTGAAGGGTATGTTAGACGGATTGTATCCACGGGACCGAATCCGTGTGCTCTATAACGGGATCAATCCGGTTGATGTAAGGAAAGGCCTGCCGGTGCACCGTGACGGCAAGCCATTCAACATTTTGTTTATGGGAAATGTCTCCTTTGCAAAGGGATTCTACGATCTGATTCTGGCCTACAAGAAGATTTTGGAGAAACATCCAGAGGTTCAGCTTAACTTTACGGGCGAAATAATTCGACTTGATAATGAACGAAATATCATTCCCGAATACTTTTCTGGTAAAATAAAAGAACGATTTCTGAACTCAACAGATGAGATTATTAAATTTGTGAACAAAGCAAGATCTTATAATGCAAACCATTTGGGATTCATTGAAGAGGAGGCCAAAAGAAGGGTGCTTGAAGATGCTGACATCTTCGTATTACCATCATATTCAGAGGGGTTTTCCTGTGCGGTCTTAGAAGCATTGGCTTTTGGTTTGCCTATCGTCACCACAAATGTTGGGGCATTGCCCGAGATTGTCACTGATGGGGAGAATGGATTTGTTATCGAGCCCGGTGATTATGAAGCACTTTCTGAAAAGATTATTCAGCTAATCGAGGATCAAAAGCTCAGAAGAGAGATGGCACTGAGAAATGTTGAGAAAGCTGAACGGGAATTCAATATAGAGCGCGTTGCAAAAGAGTTGGGAGATATATTCGTGGGAGTTCTCTCAGTCAGGAAGGACTCGACAGAGTGAGACTATGATGAAGAACAATGAAATGAAGTGGGGGGTGACAAAGCCACGCCACAATAACTATTTAGACAGCTGTTGCTATGGATTCCGCACCTCTATCGATGGCGAATAAGAGCATTCTTCTGCTCGCCCATAATTGGGACTATTTACCGCTAGCACCCTATCACGTAGGATTATATCTTAGCCAAAGGGGCTATGATGTATCTTTGTTGCTACCGACTCGAAAACCATCTTACAGGTATAAGGTGAAGCATGTCAGTAGCACATTTACCCTTTATTTTTGCCCTACAATACTTTGGGGTGGATTCGAGAAAGGATCTGATCCTTTAGACTTGGCAGTCAGGATGTATCTTGTGAAGAAACTAAAGTACGACATAATATTGGCTTTTGATTCTCGCCCTGCAGTTATCTTGCCAGCAGTCTACGCCAAATTATCGAAGAAAGTTCCGCTGTTTGTTTATTGGACTGATTGGTTCGGGCGCAACGGGATTATCACGGAAAGATCTGGAAAAATTTACAGGCTTTTCTTTGAGAAGATTGAGACCTTTTTTGAAGAATATTTTCGAAGATATGCCAATGGCTATGCAGTCATATGTCACACACTCGAGAAAAGGCTCAGGGACTTGGGATATAAAAAGAAAATTCATTTTTTCCCACTGGGATGTAATCCAACTTCTGTTATGAATGTCGATAAGAATTTGTTGCGAAATAAACTGGGTCTTCCACAGAATGGTCCTTTAATTGGGTGTGTGGGAAGCCTGTTTCCTTCGGATGCTGAGCTGCTTTTCCAAAGCTTCGAAATTGTCAAAGAGAGAGTGGATACAAAGCTCATTTTGATCGGTGAGAACCATTTAAAAAATCGGTATCGGATTCCTTATGATGTTATCGCAACAGGGAGGATTTCGACTGAAGATCTGCAAAAGTATGTACATTGCTGCGATTTAATGGTAATGCCATTAAGAAATAACATAGCCAACAATGGAAGATGGCCTTCGAAGTTGAACGATTACTTAGTTATGGGTAAGCCCGTGGTGTCAACGGGAATATCAGTTGTCACTGAATTGCTTCAGATATATAAGTTTGGAGAAATAGCAGAGGATAGGGCGGACGATTTTGCACAAAAGATATGGAGTTTATTGAATGACAAAGAGAAGTTAAATCTATATGGCGAGAATGCTTTGAAATTGGCCTCCAATCATCTCAGTTGGTCAATATTAGTAGACGAGTTAAATCGATTCATAATTGGAACTATTGAGGCTTCTTCTGAATGTCGGTGAATAGAAAACCTTGTATTTTACGTGTGAAGGATCAGAGTGATCAAGCCATCAAACCTAAAAATGAATCGAAAATCAGGCGTCTTAACAAGTTTGAGCATATGAGAAAACTTCTCCCCTTGGGCCATGAGGGGGAGGGACCCCGCAAAACTCGTTAGCAATCCTTTCCAAGAATATTTTTAGAGGTAAAGACAATGGGAAAAATAAATAATGTATTGATTACGGGTATTACTGGATTTGTCGGAAGCCACATGGCAGATTACATCCTTGCTAATCATCCGACTGTGAAAATAATAGGTATGGCTCGTTGGCGGTCGCCGGTAGATAATATTAGAAATATCCTCGGTAGAATTACCCTTGAATATGGAGATCTTTTAGACCCGTTTTCGCTGAAGAAAACAATAGGAGATTATAAGCCTGATGTGGTATTTCATCTTGCTGCACAATCATACGTTCATTTTAGCTTTTTAGCCCCGACTGCCACATTAGAAACCAATGTGATAGGGACCTGTAATTTATTAGAAGTAATCAAAGAACTGAAACTTGCCCAAGGCTATGATCCCGTTGTACACATATGCAGTTCCTCTGAAGTTTATGGACAGGTGAAAGAAAGTGACATCCCAATTAAGGAAGAAACTCCGCTAAGACCGGCTTCTCCCTATGCAGTGAGTAAGGTGGGGGAGGACATGTTAGCGTATCAATATTGGCTTTCTTGGAAAATCAGAACAATAAGGACGCGAATGTTTACGCATACCGGTCCCAGGCGAGGCCATGTTTTTGCACTTTCTAACTTTGCCAAACAAGTGGCGGCCATCGAATCAGGACTGCAGCCGCCAGTAGTCAAGGTTGGAAATCTTAAGAGCGTGCGAACCTTCACCGATGTCCGGGATGCTGTAAAGGCATATTGGTTACTGGTGGCCAAATGTGGACCAGGTGAGGTTTACAATATTGGTGGTGTGGAAACGATGGAGATTGGTGAGATGCTGAACAGGCTACTCAAGCTCTCAGTAGCCAAAGACATCAAGATTGAAGTTGATCCAGCCCGGCTACGTCCGTCTGACGTAACTCTACAGATTCCCTCCACAGAAAAGTTTTACTTAGTCACCGGTTGGAAACCGGAGATCAAGTTTCAGCAGACCATCGAAGATACCCTGAATTACTGGAGGTCTTTTTACAAGGCTCAGATATGTATGGAGTATTAGATTTTGGCTACTTCTTCAATGTATCTTAGAAACAAACTTGTGTTTCTGGCTGGCGCCACCGGCCTTGTGGGGAATAGCATTTTGAGATATATTCTGGAACACTATCCTAAAACTTGGATACGGGCTTCCTACCACAAGACGAATCCTCTGTCGGAACACGAACGAGTAGAGTATGTAGAAGGTGATTTGATGTCCTCTGACGACTGCCGAAAAATTGTTCGGGGATGCGACTGGGCAATAATGGCCGCCGCAACAACAGGTGGTGCACATGTTGCTTCCTCGGAACCTTGGCGTCAGGTCACGGACAACCTTGTTATGGATGCCCGAATGTTGGAAGCGTTTTACTTCGAGAGGATAAAGAGAATCGTTTTTATCTCGAGTGCTACTGTTTACCAGGAGTTCGAAGGGCTTATCCGGGAGGATCAGCTTGATTGGAACCGCGATCCGCACCCTTTGTATCTGGGGGTTGGGTGGGCCAAGCGTTCTGTCGAAAAGCTTTGCCAGTTCTGGCATCAGAAATATGGCCTTGAAATTATTATTGTTAGAGCTTCAAATATCTTTGGACCATTCGCGAAATTCAACGCAGCTACTTCAAATTTTATACCTGCCATTATAAAAAAGGCTGTCGATAAAATGGACCCTTTTGAAGTATGGGGAAGACCAGATGTAACGAGGGACGTTATTTATAGCGAAGACTTTGCCCGAGCGATAGTTATGCTTCTGGACAATGAGGAGATTGGATTCGATACTTTCAATGTAGGATCTGGGGAAAGGACTACGGTGGATGATGTCGTATCTTGGACTCTAAAATTTGTAGACCATACCCCTAAAAAAGTTTATTACACGGGAAGTGGCTCGAATGCAATTTCCTTTCGGGCATTGGACTGTTCTAAGATAGATCAGATGATCGGTTGGAAATCTCAAGTTAGCGTCAAAGAAGGAATTAAAAAAACGATCGAGTGGTGGACTGAGAATAGGAATTGGTGGAATAAATAGGAATGGATCAATAATGAAAGATTTAAATATCGCACTTTACAAAAAGATATACCTTATTCGAGCGGTAGAGAAGAAGATCCAAGAACATTATTTTGAAGATGAGATGAAAACTCCTATGCACATGTCAATGGGCGCGGAAGCTATTGAGGTCGGGGTTTGCCATGCACTAAAACCGGGGGACCAGATCTTGGGCACCTACAGAAGCCATGGCATCTATCTGGCGAAGACCATGGAAACAGATAGATTTTTTGGCGAAATGTATGGAAGAGCTACTGGCACATCCAAGGGAAAAGCTGGGTCCATGCACTTGGTCGCGCCCGAAGCAGGACTACTCTGTACATCGGCGGTTGTCGGTAGCCACATCCCGGTGGCTGTAGGTGTCGCCTTTGCTAACACAACCGTGAAAAACGGGAAAGTCGTGGCCGTCTTTTTTGGTGACGGTGCCCTTGATGAAGGGGTTTTCTGGGAAAGCTTGAACATCTCCTGCTTGATGAAACTCCCGATCCTTTTTGTTTGTGAAGACAACGGGTATGCCGTGCATAATCCCACTTCAAAGAGACATGGGTATCACTCGATCACTTCTATTGTAGCGCAATTTGATTGCAATGTCTTTCAAAGCGATACGACTGATGTTGAAGTGATTTATAACATCACGAGAGAATCTTTAAACACAATGAAGAAAACTGGTTGCCCATACTTCCTTCATCTGAAATATTATCGTTACTTAGAGCATGTTGGTGTTTTTGAAGATTTTAAGGCGGGGTATCGTTCCAGGGATGAGTTCGAGAAGTGGTTTGCAGTCGATCCGATTCACCTGCAACGAAAAAAGCTTCTGACGATGATTCCTGAAGGGGAAATAATGGAAATCGAAAGGTTAATAGAAGACAAGGTACAAATGAGTATGGCCGGCGCTCAGGATGCTCCTTTTCCTGATAGGAATACTTTATATGAGGATTTATAAGTTATGCCAGAAAACCCCAGGCTTTTAAACCTGGGGATGAATGGCATCCTTTCGAAGCGAGCCAGGTGAAACCTGGCGAAGCGGAGCGAAATCCGACATGATCTGGCTATGGCCAAATATCAGACTGGGTCCCATACGAAACACCGCTTGCAGTACCACCTGGTATGGATACCAAAATATCGTCGGCGTGTACTGCGAGGCAAAATGGTCATCCGCCTGAGACAGTTGTTGAACGAAGCATGCCGGATCAATAGGTGGTGGATTAGTGAGCTGAGTATCCCAGAGGACCACGTGCACCTTATCATCCAGACGAAGCCGAGCGATAGTGTGGCGGAAGTAGTGCAGAGGTTGAAGGGGGGATCGAGTCGGGTGATAAGGAAAGAGTATCCGGAGCTGGAAGAGTTTTTGTGGGGGGATAGTTTTTAGGCGGATGGGTATTTTGCCGAGACAGTAGGCAGCGTTGATGAAGATGTCGTAAGGCGATACATAAAGGAACAACGTCGGTAATTATGCCAGATCATGTCAGCAAGCCTGAAACCCTGGGCTTTAGCCCAGGGAGAGGTTCATTTGTATGAGCAGGATGATTACCTATCGCGAGGCGTTGAACGAAGCGATGGCTCAGGAGATGCGAAGGGATTCACGGGTTTTTGTGTATGGCATAGATGTTGCGGATTACAAGCGAATCTTTGGCAGTACCAAGGGTCTGGTCGAAGAGTTTGGGCCCGATCGTTGTTTCAGCATGCCACTTTCAGAAGACGCTATGACTGGCTTCGGACTCGGAGCGGCTATCAATGGCCTCAGGCCTATCCATGTTCACATGCGTGTGGACTTTATGATTTTGGCAATGAACCAGATCACAAATATGATCGCCAGTTATTGCTACGGCACTAGTGGCAAGTTTAAGGTCCCAATAGTCATCCGGGCGATCGTCGGTAGGGGGTGGGGGCAATCGTGGCAACACAGCAAAACTCTGCATTCCTGGTTTGCCCACATACCTGGCCTAAAAGTGGTTATGCCTTCCAGACCGCGGGACGCTAAAGGAATGCTCATCGCCGCTATCAGGGATGATAACCCGGTCATCTTCATTGAGCACCGCTGGCTATATGATGTCTGCGGAGAGGTTCCGGAAGAGAGTGATTTCCTCCCATTTGAAGGGTGCGAGGTGCTGCAGAAAGGGAAGGATGTTACAGTTGCCGCTGTCTCCTGGATGACGGTCGAAGCTCTGAAGGCTGCTGAAGTTATGGAAAAGCAAGGCCTTTCTCTGGAGATCATAGACATCCGTTCGATCAGTCCGTTTGACGTGCAGACAGTTGTTGAGTCTGTAAAAAAAACAGGGCATTTGATAGTGGCTGACTATGACTGGCTTCATTGTGGCTTTAGCGCGGAAGTTGCTGCTCAGGTCTACAATTCGTGCATGGCCAAGTTGAAATCCCCAATTAGTAGACTTGGATTCGCAGAGGCCCACTGTCCCTGCACACGTCCATTGGAGACCGCTTTTTACCCGAATGCTATCGACATCATACGGGAAGTTGAAAAGAAACTCGGGCTTAATGAAACCGACCTTTCGGGCGAAGATTTTTATTCCTACGAGAAAAAATTTAAGGGGCCCTTTTGAGACCTTTTAAGTTCATGAATGGAGTAAAAAAGTGATTAAAGAAGAAATCTTAAGAAGTTTTTCGAATAGAAATATTCTTGTAACAGGCGGTACTGGGTTAATTGGTCGCCAAGTTGTTAAACTCTTAAGTGATGCTGGGGCAAATGTTAAGATCGTATCCCTTGACCGAATAAAAATAGATGGCAGGGTTAAGCATGTTTATAGCGACCTTACAGATTTCAATCTTTGTAAGGAATTGGCAAAAGGCATGGATTTTGTCTTTCACCTAGCCGGCATTAAGGGTTCCATCGAAGTCACCAAATCTAAACCAGCGAGCTTTTTCGTCCCTTTGCTCATGATGAACGCCAACATGCTTGAGGCTAGTCGGGTGAACAAAGTGCAAAAGATTGTTTATACGAGTTCAATCGGCGCCTACCCTAGCGCAGAAATATTCAGAGAAACGGATGATAATAATGAAGCTCCCCCAATGGACATATTTCCAGGATGGGCCAAACGCGTAGCTGAGATGCAAATCGAGGCATACAGGTTACAGTACGGTCTGACGAATTTCGCAATCGTTCGCCCTGCTAACGTTTATGGCCCCGGTGATAATTTTGACCCAAATAATGCAATGGTGATCCCTTCTCTAATGTACAGAATCTATCACAAAGAAGATCCTATTGTAATCTGGGGAGATGGATCGGCAATACGCGACTTTGCCTATAGTAAAGATGTCGCGGAAGGAGTCATTTTAGCTCTATATTATGGGACAGGTGGACACTTTGTGAATTTGGGTAGCGGGATGGGGTGTCCAATCAAAGAACTTGTGGAAACACTGAATAGTTTCATCCCATTCAACTACAAATTTGACACGACAAAACCTTCCGGTTTCTCGAAAAGAGTGATGGATATCTCATTGGCGAAGGAAATGCTGGGCTATAATCCGATAACTTCCCTACTGGAGGGATTGAAACAGACTTGGGACTGGTACTTGAATAATAAGAACGAATATTTACAAAGAAAAAATTATTTTTTGGAGGGGGGATGACCGACATAGAGATATCAAAGACTGAACTGGACGGCGTCCTATTAATTAAACCACCTACTATTTTCGAAGACTTCAGAGGGACTTATGTAGAACTCTTCAACGAAAAGCTTTATTCTGAAGCGGGGATCAATATCAAATTTGTGGAGGATGACATTTCTGTGAACTCAAGATATGTCCTTCGTGGTATACACGGTGATCATGAAACATGGAAGTTAATTTCCTGTCTTTATGGAAAGTTTTATTTAGTAGTGGTTAACTGGAATAAGGATTCTGCCCAATTTGGTAAATGGCAATCGTTTATATTATCTGACCACAATAGGTTGCAAGTGCTTGTACCGCCGAAGTTTGGAAATGGGCACTTGGTTTTAAGTGAACTGTCGATCTTCCACTATAAGCAGTCTTCCTATTATAATCGCGCGACTCAATTCACACTGTTATGGAACGATCCCAAGCTTAATATTTGGTGGCCAATAGGAAATCCGGTAGTATCAAGAAGGGATGAGGGTGGTCAAGGTGTTTAAAGGTGCGAATGTTTTAGTTGCAGGTGGTGCAGGATTTATTGGTGTTAATCTAATTCTGCGTCTTCTCTCGCTGGGGTGCCAAGTTCGCGCCACTATCCATAAGCGTCCGGCCGTAATTCAAAACAGCGCAATTGAGTATATGCAAGTTGATTTAACTTCAATGGAAGATTGCTACAAGGTTGTCGAAGGTATCGACTATGTATTTATGTGTGCGGCCAATACTTCTGGGGCTGCTGTTATAGCGACGACACCGCTTGTTCACGTTACGCCTAATATCGTTATAAATGCCCAAATTCTTGAAGCAGCTTATTCCGCAAAAGTAAAAAAGTTTATATGGTTGAGCAGTAACGCTGCATATCCCCCATCAGGGGATTGGCCAGTAAAAGAGGATGAAATGTTCAGTGGTGATCCGTATGATATATATTTTGGGGTAGGATGGATGAAAAGATATACGGAAATATTATGCAGGCTATATTCTGAAAAATTGAAGAATCCAATGACAACGGTAGTATTACGACCTTCAAATGTTTACGGTCCTTATGATGACTTTGATTTTGCTACCTCTCACATGATGGCCGCAACGATTAGGAAGGTTGTTGAGAGGCATAATCCAATTCAGGTGTGGGGTACAGGTAATGATATTAGAGACCTAATATACGTTGATGATTTTATTGATGCATTGATCTTAGCGGCGGAGAAACTCCAAAGATTTGACCCAATCAACATAGGCTTCGGAAAGGGGTATAGCGTTAAAGAGATCTTAAAAATAACATTAGATGTCGATAGATTTAAAGAAGTGGAGATTATATATGATCCAACAAAGCCTTCTATGATTCCTATTAGGCTTATTGATACCGAGAAGGCGGGGAAAATTCTCGGCTTTAAGGCAAGAATTGATGTAGAGGAGGGAATCAGAAAAACTATCGAATGGTATAGAAAAAGATATAGTACGTGTAGTTAGGCTGTAATTAGGCATATAATGCAGAACATGAATTCTTTTTGGCTTGATCTCACCCTCGTTTTTCAAAGAACAAATTATGATAATCAGTAGAACCCCCTTTCGAATATCTTTTTTTGGCGGTGGTACGGATTACCCTTGCTGGTATCGCGAACATGGCGGGGCGGTTATCTCCACATCCATTAATAAGTACTGCTACATCAATTGTCGCTACCTCCCTCCCTTTTTCGATTACAAATACCGAATTAGGTATGCAAAGACTGAGGATACCAAGACGGTTGACGAGATAGTCCATCCCTCAGTGCGGGAATGCCTTAAATATTTACAGGTAAGGGAGGGTGTGGAGGTACAGCATAATGCTGACCTGCCAGCTATGTCCGGGCTTGGATCAAGCTCAACGTTTACAGTAGGGCTTCTGCACGCACTCTATTCTTTGAAGGGGTTTATCATCAATAAGCACCAACTGGCAATGGACGCTATTCACGTAGAGCAGAATCTGATTGAAGAAAACGTCGGTTCTCAGGATCAGGTTTGTGCCGCATTTGGCGGACTTAACAAAATTGTCTTCGGTGGTTCCCAAGAGATACTGGTTCAACCCATCACTATCTCTGAGCATAAGTTGCAGATCCTCCAGGATCACCTGCTGATGGTTTTCACAGGCTTTCAGCGCAGGGCATCAGAGATAGCTGGAGAACAAATTAAGACAATCCCTCGTAAAAAAGCGGAGATGGTAATCATGATGGAATTGGTTGAGGAAGCATTAAAGATCCTGAATAAAGACACCGATGCCCTTGTAGAATTCGGGAAGTTACTTCACGAGCAATGGATGGTTAAACGCAGCATAACCGACCTGATTAGCAATTCAACCATCGATGATATCTATGAGTCTGGTAGAAAAGCTGGTGCTATAGGTGGCAAGCTGCTTGGGGCGGGCGGCGGTGGGTTCATACTCTTTTTCGTCCATCCTGAGATGCGTTCAAAGGTCAAGGAAACGTTAAAGAATTTGCTTCAAATACCTATTCGTTTTGAGAAACTTGGGAGCCAGATCATCTTCTACGCACCAGAAGATAACTACCATGTATGATACTATAGGGCTATCTACAACCGACGTTTTGATTCTATGTGGTGGCTCGGGGACGCGGTTAAGGTCAATAAGTGGGGAAGAGCAGAAAGTCCTAGTTGAATTAGCGGGAAAGCCATTTATAGATATACTTATTGAATCCCTTCTCCCCTTTGGATTCAAGCGTTTCGTATTATGCGTTGGATACCGGAAAGATCATGTTAAAGAGCATTTTATGGGCAGGAGTTTTGAGGTTCTGTTTTCTGAAGAGAATGAACCTCTAGGGACAGGCGGTGCAATTAAGAATGCAATGCCCTATATTGCCAGTTCACCTTTTTTGGTGCTCAACGGTGATTCCTTTTGCCGGATTGACTACGGCCAGTTCTTCAAGTTCCACCGCCAAAAAGGGGGACTTCTTTCTATGGTTTTGGCTAAACCGCTTCCTGAAATTGACTATGGCATCATCGACATAGATGGCAATAGGAGGATCACCAGTTTTCAAGAAAAGGCTGAGGGCCTCAAGGTTAATTATATCAATGCCGGAATCTACCTCCTAACCCGTGAAGTTTTCCAGTTCATGCCGCAGACTGCCAAGTTCTCGTTGGAATATGACTTTTTCCCCAAGGTAATTACATACGGTTGCTATGGTTTTGTGGTGGATGGGGATGTCATCGATATAGGCACACCCGAACGCTATTCACGCGCAAAAATTATGATCTCATAGTGTCCCCATGGACGGCCATCTTTTGGAATGAGAAGATAAAGAAAGTTAACTCTGTGATTAAATTCGCTTGTTTAACTTAGATGAAATCAATGCTTATATGAGTCTTATTTGTTCTAATTGCCAATTCGGACAACTTCGTGGTGACAGCGAAGTGCTGGGGCATATCAATTCTTGGCAGGTTCTTCGTTGCCCTCGTTGTTATTTGGTCTATGTTCATCCTCAACCCGGTCAAGATGAAATCTTTTCATTCTATAAAACATATCACGATAAGACTGGTCAGGAGATACTATGCAAGACCGGAGAAAACTTATTGTTTAAGCAAGTGTTAGACCATATCCACAGAATTCAGCCCACCGGACAGCTACTTGACATTGGTTCGAGCTATGGGTATTTCATGAAGGCTGCTCAAAAATATGGATACGATCCCGTCGGGGTCGAAATGGTATCTGCCCCCTGTGAATTTGCTCGAATACAACTGGGACTAGAGGTTTTCAATGGGCAACTAGAAGATGCTCGGTTTGAGACGGGACGCTTCAGCGTAGTAACACTGCTTAACGTGTTAGAGCACCTATGGAATCCCTATGCCACGATGTGCGAGGTCTATCGCTTATTAGAACCGTGTGGGATAATTGCTATTGTCGTACCCAACTTGAATTTCGGGTATCCTTTTTTGTTTTGGTGCTCACGTGTCTTGCGGCATTCGAACTTTAAGATAGGTATCAGTGTATTTGACGTGCCGGCTCATCTTTTCCTATTCACACCGACCACACTGCGAAGGCTACTATTAGATGCCGGTTTCACGGCTGTTTCGATTGCGAATGCGCCTGTAATTCATAACTTGAGCCCGATCAAGACACTCGCAAAGCTCTCTGTCAAGACCCTCACTGATTTCCTGTACTGGTTGTCTAACGGCGTTTGGATTCTGAACTATTCCATGTTGGCGATTGCTCAGAAGCCAAATCCATGAGGTTTTATCATTAGAAAAAGTATTGTCAATTTACCTTTATCGTAGGTTGCATGTTCCTTTTTAGAATAGTTCAAATTTCCCTTTAAAACCTTTCAAGAAAAATGCTCTGGCGACCGGCATATCATAGGAGAATTGCTCAACTGGCAGATGCCATAACTACCGTGTTTAGTTTCATAATTGCATACGGTTTTTGGAATTTGGCAAAGATGATCCTTCCACGGGCTCCCCTCGGAAAAGAAATTGAAATTACTCCTGATGTTGTTTGGAAAATAGTTCTATTAGCCATCATCTGGGTAATTATTCTTACGAAACTAAATGCCTATACATATCAAAGGTTTACTTCCATTCAACGTGAAATAAAACTTGTTGGGAAAACTTCATTGATTGGAACCGTTATCCTTTTTTCACTAGATTTCATCCTCCGTTTTTCATACATTCCTCGCACCTACGTTGGAATCTTATTTATTGTAAATTTCTTTAGTCTTGCCGTAGAAAAAATTATTCTCTTTAAGATTGCAAAGAAGATTCGAGAGAAAGGGAAGGACAGGAAGAAGATCCTTGTTATTGGGACTGGGTTAGGAGCAAAGAATTTCATTGAGACGGCGGACAGGAATCTTGGATGGGGGTTGGATATTTTAGGGTTGGTTGCAGAAAACGCGACAGTGATCGGTAAGGAACTATATGGAAAGAGGGTACTAGGAAAAAATGAAGGGATTGAAGAAATTCTACATCAATACCCAGTGGACGAAGTGATCATATGTGCCTCGGGCAATGAATTGAGTCGCCTCGAATTTGAAGAAGTTTTTGAAATCTGTGAACAAGAGGGGGTTCAAATCCGCGTTAATTCTGACTTTCTGGGAAAGCTGACAAAAAAGGTCACCATAGATTATATTTATGGATTGTCGATCATTAGTTATTTAAGCACTCCCCATAATGAGTGGGCCCTATATTTGAAAAGGTTGATTGATATTTTCGTGTCTGGAATCGTGCTAATTATTCTTTCCCCTATTTTCTTATTGATTGGAATAATGGTGAAACTAACCTCGGAAGGGCCAGCTTTATATAGATTAGATGTCATAGGATTTAATAAAAGACCGTTCCGGATCTATAAATTTAGGACGATGGTTGTTAATGCTGATGAGATGAAAGAGAAATTGATGCATCTCAACGAGATGAAGGGGGTAGTTTTTAAAATCAAAAATGACCCGAGGATTACTAAGGTCGGAAAGTTTCTAAGAAAATATAGCCTCGATGAACTCCCCCAGCTTTGGAGTGTACTGAAAGGGGATATGAGCCTCGTTGGGCCCCGGCAGGCCTTGCCGAAAGAGCTTGTCAAATATGAAAGTTGGCATCGCAGGAAATTAAGCATAAAGCCGGGGCTTACCTGTCTCTGGCAAGCAGATGGGAGGAATAAAATCAACGATTTTAATGAATGGGTACGAATGGATCTTCAATATATTGACAACTGGAGTTTGTGGTTAGATTTTAAAATATTACTCAAGACGGTTTGGGTGGTTTTGAAGGGCACAGGGTATTAACCGGCGGATCAATGACAAAGCTGAGGTGATAAAATGATTATTACACGAACCCCTTTTAGATTTACTCTCGGTGGAGGGGGGACAGATCTACCATCATACTATTCCAAGTATGGCGGTTTCATATTAGCCGCTGCAATCAATAAGTACATGTTTATTAATCTGAACAGACCCATTGTCGATGATCTTGTTAGAGTAAAATATTCAAAGACTGAGATAGTGACTCACAGAAATGAGCTTCAACATGATATCGCTAAAGAAGCTATGCGTATGATGGATATTGAAAACGCCCTTGAGATTATCTCTATGGCAGATGTTCCGGCAGGAACAGGATTGGGTTCTTCAAGCTGCTATGCAGTGGGTTTGCTGAATGGACTTCATACAATGAAAAGGGAATATGTATCCCTTCAGGAACTTGCTGAAGAAGCCTGTGAGATTGAAATCAATAGACTCGGGAAACCCATTGGTAAACAGGATCAATATATGGCCGCCTTTGGTGGTATTACTGTACTTGAGATAGAAAAAGATGGCAACGTGCGTGTAAGGAAGATCAACATTTCAGGGGCAACTTTAGATGATTTGAACAGAAACCTCCTTATGTTTTATACCAGCACCTCAAGAAATGCCGATGAGATACTTTCCGAGCAGAGCCAGGGAGTCAAAGGAGAGAAGAGAGATGTGGTTGAAAGTATGCATTATATTAAGGATCTTGGTTATAGAATACTTGATGCCGTGGAAGACGGGAATATTACCAATATCGGCCTAATGTTCGATAAGCACTGGCAGTATAAGAAAAAAATATCCACAAAGATGTCCAATCCTCATTTCGACAAAATTTACGAAATTGCCAAAGCAAATGGTGCATTGGGAGGAAAAATCTCGGGTGCTGGCGGAGGAGGCTTTTTTTTATTTTATGTGGAGGAAAAACAGGGGAGGTTCAGAGAAGAAATGAAAAAGCAGGGCCTTCGGGAGATGAGGTATCGATTCGACTTTGAAGGAACCAAAGTTATAGTGAATTTTATGGATGGAAGTATATAAATGAAGGCGATGGTATTGGCAGCTGGCTTGGGTACTCGTTTACGTCCTTTTACTGAAGATAAACCAAAATGTCTTATTCCACTGGCGGGAAGACCGCTTATTGATTGGACGCTTCGCTGGTTATACCGCTCCGGAGTGACGGAGTGCATGATCAATCTTCACTATCTGGCCGATAAAGTTCGCCAGTTTGTTGGCGACGGTTCGAAATATGGCTTGCAAGTTCATTACTCTTATGAACCAGAGCTTCTCGGAACAGCCGGGGCAGTTAAAAAAGTGGAGAAATTTTTTGATCAGCCTTTTTATGTCATTTATTCGGACAATTTCAGCCAATGGGATCTCAGGAAACTTGTATATATTTATGAAAAACACCGTCCTTCGGCAACTGTGGCTGTCCACTGGCGTGAGGATGTGACACAAAGCGGAATGGTCGAGCTTGATCAAAATAATCGTATCTTGCGATTGGTAGAAAAGCCAGGCATGGGGAATGTGACAAGCCACTATGTAAATGCTGGCTTCTACTATTTGGATCCCCGAGTCTTCAATTATATTCCTGATGGGAAACCATGTGATTTTGCCTTCCATGTCTTTCCAGAGATGCTCCGTGCTGGCAAAGAAATGTATGCTGTTAAGATGGAAGACCCAATTATTGGAATAGATACGATAGACGCCTACAAAAAGGCAAATGACCTGGCATTAAAGCTGGTGAAAAGGACATGAAGATTCTTATTACTGGCGTTGCTGGATTTATTGGTTCTAATTTGGCGGAGAGGCTTCTTTCGGAGGGCTACCAGGTTTTGGGAATTGATAACCTTGCTTATGGACTGAGAGAGAATATTCCCAGGGGTGTGGAATTTCATCAACTCGATATTCGGGGAAAAGATATTTTCCCTTTGTTTAAAGGCGTAGATATAGTGTTTCATCTTGCGGCCAAAAATTGCATTGCTGATTGCCAGGCCGATCCTGTGGAGACGGCAGAGGTCAATGTCTCTGGAAGTGTAAACGTTTTTGAAGCTTCAAGAAGGGCAGGGGTGAAGAAGGTGATTTATGCTGAGAGCTCGGCTCTATATGAAAGATCGTCAATTTACCCCACTCCGGAGTCAGAAGTAAAGCCAGAAAGTTTTTATGCGTTGAGTAAGTTGGCTTCAATGTATTTTGCCGGTGCTTATGAAAGGTTTTATGGTTTAAAATTTACAGCCTTGCGGTACTTCTGTGTTTATGGACCAGTTCAAGACTATCGACGGACAATCCCGCCTGTGATGAGTGCCTTCATCATCAAACTCCTCAAAGGCGAGCAGCCTATCATCTACGGAACAGGGGAAAAAAGAAGAGATTTTGTCTATGTGGAAGATGTAAATGACTTCCATCTGATTTGCATCCGAGACGATCGAACAAATGGGAAAACTTTCAATATAGGCTCAGGGGTTAATTATTCGGTTCATGAGATTCTGGATAAAGTCTCAACAATGCTTAAAGTTACTCCAGATCCGATCCATAAAGATGACCTCCCTGGAGAGGCTCAGGTGACTTTGGCTGATATCACTCAAGTTAAAAGTTTAGGATGGAACCCGAAGACACGTCTCGAAGTAGGCCTGGAGAAAGCGATCGAATATATCCGAAAGGAAATGACCGCCGGCAAAATCCCATAGATTAAAAGTTTCACTTCTAATCATAATTAATACAGCATTTCGAATTTCAAATGGTTATTCACTTCTGACTTAATTTTTAAGTCAGTTGCTCTAAACCCGTAGAATTGGTTCATGAAAATTAAAGCTGATAAAGAGAAAGTTTTAATGAAACTTTTTGGCTCTATCGCAAGGGCAAGGATTCTTGTATTTCTCTATGCTCATGATGGGCAATCTTTTTATCAGAGAGAGATCATGTTTGAAACAGGCCTCTCCTTACAGCCCACCCAAAGAGAACTTAGTAATCTGTTAGAGTTGGGGATTGTCAAGAAAAATGAGACGAGGAATAGGGTCTACTACCGAATAGACTCTGAATCCCCTTTCTTCAAACCGTTAAGAGAAATCTGCGGATTTGTTATTGAATAGGAGGGTTTAAGGAAAATAAGGTTTTTATCTTTTTCTATAAAGTTCAATCAAAAAGGATCATCTTACATTTTTGGGTGGCAAATATGGATTACATAAAACACTATCTCGCCGAAGTAAAAAAAGTTGTTGATTCCATTCATCAGAGGGATATTCAACAAATCGTTGAGCACCTCATTGATCTGCGAGCAGGGGGCGGTAGAGTTTTCTTTCTCGGGATCGGTGGAGGAGCGGCTAACGCTTCGCATACAGTGAATGATTTCCGAAAGATTTGCCGAATTGAAGCCTATACGCCAACAGATAATGTCTCCGAGTTAACTGCTCGTACAAACGACAGTGGTTGGGAATCTGTTTTTGTCGATTGGCTAAGGGGAAGTAAGCTCAACTCGAATGATGCCGTATTTGTTCTCTCGGTGGGAGGAGGAAATTCGGAAAAGAATATTAGTGTCAATCTAATTCGAGCTCTCGATTACGCCAAAGAGGTTGGCGCAAAAATATTTGGAATCGTTGGGAGAGATGGCGGTTATACTTTAAAAGTGGCAGATGCCTGCGTGGTTGTTCCCATTGTAAATTCAAGTACAATTACTGCTCATACCGAGTCTTTTCAGAGCGTTCTCTTGCATCTCATTGTTTCGCATCCTGGTCTGAAGGTTTCGGAGATGAAATGGGAATCCGTAAAGTGAAGCATCGAGCAGTTTTTCTTGATCGGGATGGTGTAATTAATAAGGTTATTTTGCGTGATGGTAAACCTTATTCTCCAAGGAAAATTGAAGAATTTGTTCTTAATGACGGCATTCGAGAGGTCACCCTTCGGTTGAAAGAAGCAGGATACAAGATTTTAATCATTAGTAACCAACCCGATTTGGCCAGAGGCGGGATTACTCAGGACGACCTCGATGCGATGACCCAGAAGATGAAATCAGAAATTCCAATTGACGATGTTTATATCTGTCCCCATGATGACCACCATGAATGTTCTTGTCGCAAACCTAAACCAGGAATGCTGATTGAAGCCGCCAAGGTATGGAATATTGATCTTGTCACATCTTTTTTAATCGGGGACACCTGGAAAGATATGGAAGCCGGCAAATCTGCCGGTTGTAAAACCATTCTGTTAGATGCTCCTTATAACCAGGATGTACAATGCGATTTCCGTGTTAAATCTGTTTTAGAATGTCGTGATATTATTTATAAATTTACTTTATAATGCTTTACACCATAGAAATTTGTTGACTTGGCGGCCTGTAAGAGATAAAAATAACCCAGGTTTGGGATAAAGGAGGGGCGGGATGGAAATATTCATTGACTCGGCGAATCCTAAAGAGATCGAAAGGTGGGTAAGATATGGAATTGCCGATGGTGTAACCACCAACCCCACCATCATGTTGAAAGATGGTATAACGGATATGGAAAAAGGGGCGAAGGAGATTGCCGCCCTCTTAAATGGAAAACCAGTCAGCGTGGAGGTTGTTACGGATAATCCCGAGGAAATGTTGAGTCAGGCACGAGAATTTTCTTCATGGGCTAAGAACATCGTGATTAAAATCCCTATAATCAATCAGTATGGAGAGCCATGTCTCGAAGTAATCAATACGTTGGAGAATGAAGGAATCCGGGTCAACGCAACGGCTGGTCTCTCTTTCGGTCAGATGGCACTTTCAGCAAAGGCCGGTGCGACGTATTCAAGCATTTTTGCAGGCAGGGTTGCCGATGAGGGTAGCGATCCTTGGGAATTAGTTTCTATGTCAGTTGAATGGCTTGAATCCTGGGGTTACAAGACAAAGATAATTGTGGGAAGTATCCGAAATGTAATTGATATCCAGAATGCTGCTGTTGCAGGTGCACATATTGTAACGGTCCCACCTCAATTTCTCACCAAATGGGTTGATCATAAATATTCTCGCGATACTGTTAAACAGTTCATGGACGACGCTAAAAAAGCCTTCAAAAACTTCAAAAAATAATCCACCTTTCCTCTTATGTTTTCTTTCACCAGTTTAATCCAACCCCTCTGACTGAATTTTTTAGTCAGTTTTATGTCCCTCCTTCTGGAAATCCGTATCATACTGAAAACCATCCAAGTCGTCCTCTTCGGCAAAGGCAGCCGCTGAATCGAATTCGGATTTCGGAATTCGGATTGCGGAGCTCTAAAGCCCCAAAACCTCAAATCTGAAACCTCAAATCTGAAACCTCTCCTCGGTCATAAGTTCTTTGGTTCGTCCTCCTGACTTCATTTTTGAGTCAAACTCGCTCTCCCGACATTGGCACAAATTCCTATTCCTTTCACAAATCATTTTTTCGCTTGCGTGCCTGAAACTTCGTGACCTCCTGACTTCATTTTGAAGTCAGATTCTGGCACTACAGATCAATTAAATGAGGAGAAGAAGCCCCAATAAAAGTCGTTGATATGGCACGGGACCTCATTCGCCGATCAGGGTTTAAACCTGATGTGGATATCGAGATCAAATTTACGGGTCTCCGACCGGGTGAGAAGCTGCATGAAGAACTCATTACGGAAGGGGAGGGGATCGTTCGGACACCTTATGATAAGATTTTTGTTCTAAAGGGAGATGCTTGCGATCTCAATTGGCTCCATGGGAAGATCGAAGAACTTGTTAAACTCGCCCACGAGCAGGATGCCCCTGGCATCAAATCGAAGCTCAAAGAAATCATCCCCGAATACCAACCTTTTGATATGACCAATTGCGTCCTCCCTCAGAACCCATAAAATCACTTCATTCTCACTTTCCTAAGAAAGTGAGAAAGCTTGGTGAGCATTGACTTGGACTGTGCCCAAAAGTTGAAGGTTTAAATTTGACAAGCCTCAATTCCTCCTGACTAAATTTTTTAGTCAAGAACTAAGCCATAGATTCTTAAATTAGAGCCCTAATTAAACCAAATAGACTATATTGACTCAAAAAACAAGTGTAGTAATTTGACAATCTATTATCCTCAAGATAACATAAAATATAGAGACTTACTCCGTTGATCAATTTCAGGAGGTATTAAAATGCCAAAAAACATAGAGGTCGTATATGAAGGTGGGGTTTTAAAACCTTTATCTCCTTTGAAACTAAAGGAACATGAAAAGGTAAGGATTACTCTTGAGGAAGGAGAAAGCGTTGTCAAAGCCACGAGTGGTATGTTCAGTGGCCTCGATGACAACACCATCAACGAGATTGCCCTTTCCCCAGAATTTCTCCCTGAAGAGGCCTGATCATGTTTCTTTCGGATCTGGAAAAGGGAACTTCGATCTTCATCGATGCCAATATTTTTATCTATCACTTCTCCAAAGAATCCAGATTTAATCAGGCCTGTACAAGCTTCTTAGAATATATAGAAGCAGGGGCAATGAGTGGTTTTACATCTATATCCATTGTTCAGGAAGTAGTACATCGTATGATGATTATAGAAGGTCTATCACTTCATCCTGAAATAAAGGCGAAGGATGTGGTAAAATACTTAAAGGGCCATCCAGAGGAAGTCAGAAAACTGATAAACCATCAGGGCATTCCTTCAAGGATCGCCTCTTTCAATGTGAAGATAATATCTTTTGACATCGAAACCATAGAAAAAAGTCAGGTGATGAAAAGGCGATATGGTTTTCTTTCCAATGATGCCCTTACCCTCCAGATTATGGAAGACTTGAATATCAAAAATCTTGCCTCCAATGACATTGACTTTGAGATGGTAGATTTCATCAAGCTTTATCGACCCTCTGAAAACATTACATTCCCAAAATGAGGAAGTTCTCATCCTTCTAAAAATCATAAAAGATATCAGTTCGAGATGTGCGGAAATAAGGGACACTTCCCATATTTCTGACCTATGGGGTTCTTGGAGGAAACCTGAGGGAGGGAGGATCCCGAAACTCTGGGACGGCAAAGCCCCTGAACGAATCGTCAATATTCTTCTTGGCCGTCCGTACGAACCCTTCAAACCCAAGTGGCGGTAAAGAAAGAGAATTGAGATAATTAATCCATCAAGAAGAGAGTCGTTTTTGGCGAAGAGATTGGAGCTTCCAAGAGCCATCCCAAACACTTTCTCACTTTCCTACGAAAGTGAGAAAGCTCCGGCATCGGATCTTCTGACTTCATTTTTAAGTCAAAATATTATGCCAAAAAGAGGGAATCCGCTGCCTATCCGAAGCGAAAAGTAATTGGTTTGTCATTAACTCACTCAATAACTGGAGCATTGAGTCAAAAATCCTAAATTTATTACGAAAGCGAAATGTTTTTTATGAAATGATTGAA
>Ga0214473_10000644_pt1 | contig 48502 bp, 52 predicted proteins | sample RVTome_7_FD_203509 | JGI IMG/M metagenome (GOLD analysis project Ga0214473, IMG submission 203509) | Soil microbial communities from uranium-contaminated site in the Upper Colorado River Basin, Wyoming, United States - RVT98D197 | ecosystem: Environmental > Terrestrial > Soil > Contaminated >...
GCCCTGCTCGTCGGTTAGCGCCTCGATCAAGAGGTAGAACGAGCGCTTCCGTCCGAACAGTTCGAAATCCGTCTCAAGCTCTCGCGCTTTCCCGGTCTCCATGACCTTTCGCTTGGCCGCCATGATCGTGTCGGCGGCTTCGGCCGGCAAGACATCGGCGTCGGTTTTGTCCTTAAGGAGCTCGGGCGAGAGGCCGGCGGGGGCGTTGTGCACCCAGGTGAAGCGCATGTTCTTGTCCTGGCTGAACACGGAGATGGGCGAACTGCGCAGCGCAATCTCGAAGCGCTGCTTGGCCTCTGCCAATTCCTTGGTACGCGCTTCGACCCGCTCCTCGAGCTGATGCCGGGCCGCTTTCAGTTCGTCGAAGGTGCGCAAATGCGCGGCGACCTCGGACTGCAGCCGGTCGCGGGAGGGAAGCCGCAAGAGCTGCGGCGCGAGCTTCCAGATCACAACGGCAGTGGTGAGCGCGAGCACAGCGCCTAATGCCTTCAACAGCCCCTCGAGTCCCCTGCCGGGCCTGCCCGGTACCAAAAGGGTGAAGAGAGACGCGAGATGGGCGAGGCCGACGGCGAAGATGAAGAGCGCGAACAGCGTGATCAGGGCTGTCTCGCCGGGACTGCTCTCGCCCCGGCTCTTATGGATGTAGAGGAGGGCGATGGGGATGGTCAGAAACGAAAGCGCGATGATGCCGTCGGACACGGCATGAAGGAGGACGAGCCCGGACGGCCACGCTTCGGATTGGAGCGGGGCTCCATCTGCGCCAAATGGAAGCCAGAATGTCATAGCGTCAGTCGATCAACAGGCAGGCCCGTAGGCGTGGGCGGCCGCGGCTCGGCCCCCAGCCCACTCTTCCTAAACCACGGGGAAAGCTCATAGTTCTCGCTGGCGTGGAGCGTTTCTCCGCCAGCGGAATTCGGGTCGAGGCGGCCCCTTCCGCGAGCACAGCGGGCCGCGTTGCGGAATGAAAGACGCGGGCGGAACTCTTCCGTGCCGACGGCGTTATGTTGCCGTTCGAGGGCACGCTAACCTTCATCCCCGCCCCTCCCCGGCTGCACTCGAACCAAACGCCCGTAACCGTCCTCCCCCGGTTGCGGGCGTTTTCTTGTTGGCTAAGGGGCGAGTCGAACGCGCAGAGAGCGGTGCCTTAGGCGCTCGGGATCGGGACATGCACATCGCCGCCCTTCCCCTCTTAGAGGAGCGCAGCGATGAGCGTGACGAGGAAGACGACGAGGAAAATGAAGAACAGAATCCGCGCCACACCGGCAGCGGCGGAGGCCACGCCGCCAAATCCGAACACGCCCGCGACCAACGCGACGACAGCGAAAATAAGCGCCCAGGTAAGCAGCATGTTCAGACTCCTAGCTTGGGATGAACCGGGCGGCGCTGCCGCCCCTCCTCAATCCTCCAAACGCCCGTTCCCGCAATATTGTTGCAGTGCCGAACGGCGGGGCGTTCTTCTTCCCTTAAAAGTGGGCGACCGCAGCGAGGAGATCCCTGCCGGTAAAGGGCTTCCTCACCAACGGTGCGCCCCGATGCGCCGGCGGCAATTGCTCGGGGCCATAGCCGCTGACAAAAGCGAAGGGAATGCCGCGTGCTTTCAGCGCGTCGGCGATGCAGCCGACCGGTTCACCCGCGAGATGTGCATCGAGCAGCGCGCCGTGCACCTCCTCCCGCTCGATGGCCTGAAGCGCATCGCCAACCGTCCCGGCAGGACCGATCACGGCGAGGCCGGCCTGCTCGAGCACGCCGGCGATGTCGAGGGCGATGAGGAACTCGTCTTCAACGACGAGGATGCGCGTTGCTGCCATCCTTGTTAGCGCCCTTCCCGCGAGGCCACGCTCTGACACGAGTTCATTTGATTTACGACGTTCGATCAAGCCCCTCGACGGCGTGTCCCGGTTGAGCGGAACTTGCCCGAAGGCGAGCGCGTTCACCTTTTATCTGTGGGCAGAGGCGCTACGATCAAACGCGTCTGCTCTCCTCGAGGCCGCCGCCCGCTAGTGGGAGGCATGTGAAAGGAGTAGACTTTCATGAATTGGGATCGAATCGAAGGCAATTGGAAGCAGTTCCGCGGCAAGATTCAGCAGCAGTGGGGTAAGCTCACGAACGATGATCTTGACCTCGTCGAGGGCCGTCGCGTCGAGCTGGTCGGCAAGATCCAGGAGCGTTACGGCATTGCCAAAGACGAGGCGGAGCGGCAGGTCGATACCTGGCTGCAAAACACCTAAGGCAAGGATTGAGCCCGCCGCGGGCCTGACAACCATACGGTTCGTCGGGCCGCGGCGTGCCGTTATTTCCATGTGGACGCCGATTCTTCCTGGAAAGTGCGGCGTTTCATCGACTTTCACTGTGTAAAAGCGTGGGAACTTAGCTCCCCTAAGATAGACAACGGGGCGGGAGCGTGGCTGAGTCTTTCCCGGCGCAATTTGGCACCTAGCGCGCGCCTGGCTTGCGGCTATGAGCCTCTTAGAGAGGTAACAATGCTGACGACCGTCCTCATCATCATTCTCATCTTGATCCTGCTCGGCGCCTTCCCCTCCTGGCCTTACAGCCGGGGCTGGGGTTACGGGCCTTCCGGCGTGGTCGGGCTGATCCTGGTGATCCTTCTTATTTTGTTGCTGCTCGGTAAAATCTAGTTTGCCCGGATCCGGCGCGGAGGCTCTCAAGCGCTAACGGCGTTTGGCGCGCATCTTCGCCGGCACGGGGTTCTCAAAAAGGGGGGTAACATGCTGACGACGATTCTCATCATCATCCTGATCCTTATTCTGCTCGGCGCATTCCCCGCGTGGCCACACAGCCGCGGCTGGGGCTACGGCCCTTCGGGCGTAGTCGGACTAATCCTCGTGATCCTCCTCATCCTGCTGCTGCTCGGGAAGATCTAGCTCTCCGAGGACGTCCCAAACTCCTGTCATTCCCGCGAAAGCGGGAATCCAGTAATCCCCGATCCTCAGTTCAATGAGCACCGGGGTTACTGGATTGCCCGGTCAAGCCGGGCAATTACAAAAACGAGAGAAGGCTAGGCGCTCATCTGCGGGCGGTCGCGCAGATGCGCGCGGCGCTCGAAGAACAGTGCTTGGGAGACGATCGCCTTCACCGTGTCAGGCTGGTAGGGCTTGGTGATGAGGAAGGCGGGTTCCGGCCTCTCGCCGGTCAGGAGCCGGTCGGGATAGGCGGTGATGAAGATCACCGGCACCGCGAAGGAGCCAAGCATCTCGTTGACGGCGTCGAGGCCCGAGCTGCCGTCGGCGAGCTGGATGTCGGCGAGCACGAGGCCCGGCTTGTGCTGATTGACGGCCTTGACGGCTTCGGCGTGGGTGCGCGCCACACCGGTGACGCGGTGGCCAAGGCCCTCGACGATGCTTTCGAGGTCCATGGCGATCATCGGCTCGTCCTCGATAATGAGCACGTCGGTCGCAACTTGCGCGGCAATTTCGCGGCCAGCCACATCGATCAGCGCGTCGACCTTGGCCACATCGCTGTTGAGAATTTGCGCCGCTTCGGTAGCGGAAAAGCCTTCCACCGCGCAGAGCAGAAAAGCTTGGCGCGGAAGGGGTGTTATCGCTTCGAGCTTGCGGTCGACCGCCGTTGCAGTGCTGCCCATCATCTCGGGCTTTAGATTGATGCCGACCGAATTCCACAGGCCGAGAAAGGTGCGATAGAGCGCGACCCGCGGATCGAGCGAATTGTCGAACAGCGACGGATCCTCGATCAGCACTTCGAGGGTCGCCGCCACATAGGCGTCACCGGCGGCCTGCGTTCCGGCAAGGGCGCGGGCGAAGCGTCGGAGATAAGGCAGATGAGGCGCGATCGCTTTCGACATCGGCATCCGGCTGTTGCTTTCGTTGGTGGGCCCGGGACTGTACCCCTTCTCTCACAATCCGGGCGGAGGGTGGACTAAAAACCACATCAAAGCCCGAATTAACGCCCGAACCTCGATTCCGGTTCCACAGGTGGAACTATTTGAACGCTTTGAGCGTTTTTGAGGCCCTAAGTCGGAGAATCCGGTATCTTAGGTTCACCGAAAAGGGCGGACAGGGGACCGATTGTGGACCGCGACGCGAACAACAAGAAGGACCGCCGGCGAAAAATGTCAGGCGCAAGCAAAAAAATGGACCAAGCAGAGAACCGCGCCGCCGGCACGCCAGGCGAGACGCAAAGGGCTGAGCCCGATGGCGGCCTCTCCCCTACCCTGCAAGCTCACATCGGCCGTCATGTTCGCGCGGTTTTCGACGAGGTCGCGCGAGAACCAGTACCGGAGCATCTCCTACGGCTGCTTAAAGATCTTGAGCAAAGCGGAGAAAAATAGTGCGGCGCAAAGTCTCTTCGAGCCTACGAGACTCGCTCGTGGCGGAAATGGGTAGCCTGCGCGCGTTCGGCGTATCGCTGTGCGGCGACAAGGAGCGCGCCGACGACCTGGTGCAGGAGACGCTGTTCAAGGCGTGGAACCACCTCGACTCCTTCAAGGAAGGGACAAATCTCAAGGCGTGGCTCTTCACCATCCTGCGCAACACGTATTTCTCCGAGCGGCGCAAGCGAAGGCGTGAGGTCGAGGACGCCGACGGAACCTACGCCGCCCGCCTTGCCGCCCAGCCGGCGCAACACGGGCACATGGACATGCAGGATTTCCGTGCCGCGCTGGTCCGACTTCCCGACGACCAGCGCGAGGCGCTGGTCCTGGTGGGCGCGGCCGGCTTCTCCTACGAGGAGGCGGCGGAGATTTGCGGTTGCGCCGTCGGCACGATCAAGAGCCGCGTCAATCGCGCACGAAACCGGCTGGCGGGCATGCTGGGCCTCGAGGAATTGGAGAGCGATCTGGGACCGGGCCTTAGCAAGACGGCCTGAGGCGTGTACGCATCGCACCGTCTGAACGTTATCGCTCGAATTGGAGCTCGCATCGCGATGACACTTGCCGTGGACCTCGACAAGGCCAAGCTCGACCCCGCCTCAGTTTTCCGCTCGCCGGAGGACGTGCTTGGCGCGCCAGGCCTCTCGCCGGAGGAGAAGAAGTCAATCCTCGTGCGCTGGGAGGCCGACATCGAGGCCTTGCTCAGGGCCACCGAGGAAGGCATGTCCCCGTCCGAGAATCGCAGCCCGGCGGAGCTGCTGCGGGCCGTGCATGAAGCCATGCAGTCGCTCGAGCGCGCCCCGGCTGCGCATCGCTGCTGCAGCTAGCGCGGCGCGCCGGCGAACCTTCTCCGTCTCTCCGCTTTCTCCGAGCCTGCCACCTGGGCGGGAACGTCACCCCTTTTGGTGCGTTATCCGGGAAATCCTCGCGAGAAAGGACGGACCTGATGGTAACCAAACTCACCCCCACGGAAGCGCGCCAGGGCACCGGACCTCGGGCGATGTTTTGGGTGCTGACCGTCTCGCTCACTCTGGCGGTGATCGCCGGGCTCCTGCTCGGGCTTGGTTGGATTTCGCTTCCGTGGAGCGGCACCCCTTGACCGGAAGGCGGCGAAAACAAATCTATTGGTTAAGGGGAGCCATTGGAGACGTGAAGGCCTATGCTGCCTCGTCGCCTGCCATTCTTTTACTGTTACTGTGCGCTGATCGCCGCCATGCTCGGCGCGCCGCTCGTTGCCGGCGGGGCGCTGGCCGTGGCCAAACCTGTTGAACCACAAGAGAATTCCCTACACTCCGCGGTCGATAGCTTCGTCTCCCACCTCAAGTCGGAGACCAATGAGGCGGTGACCGCGGCGGCGCGGATCGCGCGCGAGAACAAGGACACCGTGGCCGAAGTCAAGTCCCGCATCGGCGCCCAAATTGCCGCCTTCAGCGCTGCGCTAAGCGGCCAGAAAGCGAGACTGACGACACTCGGCAAGGACGCGTCAGCGGTATGGGAGGCGTGGAGAGAGGCGGCCGTCTCGTCTTGGGCAAAGGTGCAGGCGCAAGCTCACGACGCTCTTGACTGGATCACAGCCTGGATGCGCAATCAGCCGCTGTCAGACCGCGAAACCCCTGTTTGACCCCCTGTTACAAAGAGTGAGGCGAGAAATGGAAAACGAGCAGCCTTCCCCATTCGGCAATCAGTCGACCAGAAGCGAAACCCAGGCGGACAAGGAATGGTCGGAGTTCGAGCGCGATCTCGATACTCTGGGCCGTCAGCTTGCCGCGCTCCAAGTTCACACCGCGGCGCTCGGCACCCATCTGGTATCGAGTCTGGATGCGCGCTTCCAGGAAGTGAAGAACCGCGCGCAGAGCTTCCGGCAGGCAAGAGAGCTCGAACTCGAGCAGGTGCGCCAAGCGGCTTGGCAACAGGCCCGCGAGGCGGAAGGCGCGTTCAGCGAGGCGCGCATGCGTTCCACCGAGGCCGCGCGCCAAGTGTGGGAGAAATCCGAGCCACTGCGCCAAGGTGCAAAAGATGTCGGCGAGGGGCTTGCCCGCGCTTGGACGGAGCTGCGCGTCTCGTTCGGCAAGGCCGCCGGCCGGCTGCACACGGAGTCCCAAACTTCCGCGACGAACGGGCCGGTCCCCGCCACGAGCGAGGATCGTCGCGAGACGACCTAGTCGCGCTTTAGAGGTCAGGAACCGGCGGCGGCGCGGATAGACTCGCGCGCCTCGTCTATCGCAGGCTGAATCAGCTCGGCGCGGATGAGGCCGCGCACCGAATTCCCCAAATAAATGCGCTCGGCGGCGAGGAGGTCTTGCGGCGTCAGTACCGCCTCGCTCGCCGCCGCACGCGGCAAATCGAGAAGCTCCTCGCGCAAAGTGCCGGGAAGGAGCCCGCAGGTCAGCGCCGGCGTGAACAGCCGCCCGTCAAGCTCGATGAAGAGATTGGTGCGGGTGCCCTCGGTAAGCTCGCCCTTCTTGTTGAGGAAGACCACCTCGTCGCAGCCGGTGAGAGCCTTCTGCCGCTCCATCTCGCGGTCGAAGAACTGCCGCCGCGTGGTCTTGTGGTAGAACAACGGATCCTTCTCGTCGAGGCGCTGGTCGGAGATCACGAAGCGCCACACCGTATCCTTGGTGGGAAGCGCGATCGCCGTGGAGGTCACGGTGATGGCGCCGTCCTCGCCAAGGAGAAGCCGCACCAGGGCGACCGGCGCCTCGACGCGCGCGGCCTCGGCATCGAGTGCGGCAAGCACCGCCTCACGCGCGAAAGGATAGCCGAAATGCGAAGCGGAGGATTGCAGCCGCGCCAGATGCCGCTCGAGCAGATGGAAGCCTTTGCCCCGCTCGAAGCGCAGGGTCTCGATCAGCTCGAAGGGCGTATCGACCTTGGTGAGGAATTGCGCCTTCAACAAACATTCCTCGAACTCGGAATCGGCCTTGGAATCGGCGACGATGCCGCCGCCGATGCCCATCTCGCCCTGACCCCCAGCCAGCACCACGGTGCGGATCGCCACGTTGAACTGGGCATCGCCCGACGGCGCGATATGGCCGATGGCGCCGGTATAGACGCCGCGCGGCCCCCCCTCGAGCTCGCGGATGATCTCTATGGCGCGGACCTTGGGCGCGCCGGTGACCGAGCCGCAGGGGAAGAGCGCGCGCAGCATGTCTTTCAGCCCCATGTCGGATCTGAGCTCGGCCGCGATGCCGGAGGTCATCTGATGCACCGAGCGGTAGGTCTCGACGGTAAAAAGGTCGGTCACCTCTACGGAGCCGATCTTGGCCACGCGGCCGAGATCGTTGCGCAAGAGATCGACGATCATCAGGTTCTCAGCGCGCTGCTTCTCGTCCATGGCGAGCCAGGTCTTGAGCCGCGCATCCTCGCGCGGCGTGCGGCCCCGCGGCGCGGTGCCCTTCATCGGGCGCGTCGACATGTGTTTCCCCTCGCGGCGGAAGAACAGCTCGGGCGACAGCGACAGCACATCGAGCTCCGGCGTATGGATGAGCGCGCCATAGGCCACGCGCTGCTTGCGCCTCAGCGCGGCATAGAGCGCGACCGGGTCACCCTCGAAGGCGAAGTGATATTTCAGCGTGAGGTTGATCTGATAGACGTCGCCGGCGGCGATGTAGTCCTCGACGGCGGAGAAGGCGCGGTCATATTGCTCGCGCGACCAGGAGAGCTTGAGGTCGGAGATCTTGGCCCGTTCGGTCCCGCCGTGGTCATCGAGCCAGGCACGGGTGCCGGAATCGTCGCGAGGACGGGGCGCCCCGAAGAGCCCGATCCAGAACAGCGGCACGCGGCGGTCAGCCGGAAGCAGAGTCTCTAGTTTCGGTTCGAGGTAATAACCGAGCTCGTAAGAGAAGAAGCCGGCCGCGTGGAGCCCGCGCGAGAGCCCCGCCGAGATTTCGTCGAGACCTGTTTCAACCTCGCCCGGCGCGTAAGCCGCGACGATCCGTTCGGGCTCGGCATAGAGTAGACTTCTGCCGCCCGGCGTCAGACTGTCGTCGAGAAGGACGTAAGAGGAAGCGGTCATCTCTGGGGCCGATCACACGACATCCGCTTGCAATGCGAGCATAGCCCATATGGGCGTTCGAGGTGTCAACATCGAGCTTTGGTTTGGGTCTTAGGCCAGGATCAGCATCTCGCCCTTGCCGAGCACCGACATGTCGCCCATGAGCCTGCGGGCGCGGGCGCCGAGGCTGATAGGCTTGCCCGTCTCGCGGAGCCAATGCTCCAGCAGCCGGAGATAGTCGAATTCGAGCACGCCGCAATCTCCGAAGGTCGGCAGCAGGTCCTTAGGCTCCTCGACGAAGATCAGGCTGCCGCGGCGAAGGCCATAACCGGCGTAACGGCCGACCTTGCGTTTTAAAAGGATGGTGCCGGCGATCATGCGTCCGCCGGCATAATCTCCAGCATCGCCGCCGACGATCACCAATCCGCGCCGCATGCGCTCGCCGATGAGCGGCCCGGCATTGCCGCCAATGGCGAGAACCCCGCCTTTCATGCCCATCGTTTCACCGACGAGAATGCCGGCCGCCCGCTCGCCGGCATCGCCGGAAATGGCGATGCTGCCGCCGGTCATGCTGGCGCCTGCCAAAACGCCGGCGTTGCCCTTGACCTCGATCTTGCCGCCCTTCATGGCAGCGCCGAGATAGGCGCCCACGTCGCCCTCGACCACGATCTCGCCTTCGGTCAGGCCGGCGCCGATCTTGTCGCAGCGCCCGTCGGTGCCGGCGAATCTAAGTTTGCTTGCGTCCTTGCCCTTCACCTTGAACGCGTCGCCGACCGTCAGCCTCATGCGCGTGGTGCCGATGGCAAGCGCCTCGATGTCCTTGGACTTGAGGTCCTTGAGCCGCGCCGGCGTGAGCGGCGAGAGGTCGAGCCTTTGGTCGGGCTTCGCGCTCAGCTCGAAGGTCAGCGCGCTCACGCGACGATCTCCTTGAGATGGAAATGATGCGGACCGAGATTGCCGCCATAATTGCCGGCGGTGATGTGGGTGACGCCCTGTTCGGCGCCGCCTTCGGCGACGGCGTGGATCCCTGCGCGCATGGCCTTGGCGATGGACTCTTTGGTCAGCCCGTCGATGACGATCTCCAAGACCGCCTCGACGTCGAGCGGCAGCTCCGTTTTGACAGCAGCTTTGAGCGTCGGGCAATAGGCATCATTGGTAGACGCGATCTGGCCCTTGTATTTCGAGCCGACCTTGGAGCCGGAGCGCACGATGCCGCCGGGGAACGGCGTGATCACATCGGGTACCTCGGCGATGGCCTTGACCGCGCGCTCGCTGGCGGCAAGCACCGCGCCATGCGACTTCCCGAGCACGAGCAGGTTTCCGCCGCCCACCGCCTTCTTGGTGAGGCCCGTCGTGGCCTCGCACACAAACTCGCCGTCCATCACCGGGATGCGCCAGAAGCGGCGGCCGCCGACCAATTTCGACATCTGCCAGCCGTCGCCGAAGAATCTGAGCGAGGCGCCGAGCTTCAACTTCTTCTCGCCTTCTAGCCCGGCGAAACAAGCCGAGCCCGGGCTCGTCAGCACGCATTGGCCGACGCGGTTGCGCAGCTGGCGTTGGAGCTTGTCGGCATCCATGGTGAAGAGCAGCACCGCCACGCCCGGGCGGCCATCGAGCGTCTCGTCGGGCGAAAGCGTGCGCTCGATGCCGGCCTCGGCGCCACAGGCGATCACCGAGGTGGCGAAGCCGGTCATGGTGCGGGCGGAGATCAGCGCCCATTCCAGGGAGGGTGCGGTGATGACGATCCGCGTGCCGACCATGGGGAAGGCCTCGGCGAAGGTCTCGACGATGGTGACGCCTTTGATCTTCAGTTCAGCCATGGGACAATTCGGTTTGAGCGCTGCATCTGGTGGGGACGCCGAACCCTAGAAGGACCGGCGCCATAGCCGCGCACCATTAAACAGGTGGCTCAAGCGGCGCAAGCGCGGCATGGGTGGGGGCGCGCCATTTTCGGGGGCTAGGGTCTCAGCCCTTGGGCTTGTCGTATTTGATATAGGCGAAGCGCATGTCGTCGGCGGGTGTGCCTTCGAGCGCGCTCTCTTCCTTGCCGGGCTGCCAATGCACTACGTCCTCGATCTTCTTGGCGAGCGCGAAATCTTTGTCGGTGATGCCCTTGGCGGCGTGGTTCTTCAGCCGCACTTCGACCCAGGCATAGGAGGCGGTGATGTCGGGGTGGTGCCAGGCGGCTTCCGACAGATGGCCGACGCAGTTGATCACCAACAGCGTGCCCTTCCAGCTATTGGTCTTGTATTTACGCCTGATCCAGCCGTCCTCGAGATACCAATGGGGCAACTCCTTCTTGAGCCGCTCCTCGATCTCGCTATCGCTATAGGTGCGCTCGGACGTTGCCATAGCGCCTCTCTTTTGAAAGAGTAATCGTCTCCCCCTGCAGCCAGCATAACGAGAGGTTTCGGGCCGATCAATGGAAGCCTTTCCCGCTCAGTCACAAAGCGCAAGCAAGGCTCAGGGTCCTTCGCGCCAAGCGCGCGTAACCACAACGGCGCGGCTCCATTTTGGCTTTCTCGATCCAAGCGGGCGGGGCGCGCGGCCGTTCGGTTCGTTCGGGCTTGCGCTCGATCAGCCCAAGACGCGGCTCAATCTGTTGCCCGCCCGAACGTTCCAAGTGAGCGGCCCCGAGCGGGAACGCGCCGAGCGCTATCTCAAGAGCATCGCGCGGAGCTGCGGCGTAGAGGCAGCCTACAAGCTCCATATCGAGGAAGCGATCCCGCCTCATGCCGGTCTCGGCTCGGGGACGCAGCTTGCGCTTGCCGTCGGGTCCGCCTTTGCCGCGCTCGAAGGCTTAAGCCTCGATCCGCAGGAGATCGCGGCGCGGCTTGGGCGGGGGCTTCGTTCGGGCATCGGCATCGCCACCTTCGCGCAAGGCGGTGCCGTGCTCGACGGAGGGCCGCGGGAGGACGGGCTGCCCCAGCTTATCAGCCGCCTCCCCTTCCCGGCGGAATGGCGCGCGCTTCTGATCTTCGATGCGACGTCAAGCGGGCTTGCCGGGGCAAGCGAAACAACGGCGTTCAATTCGCTTCCGGACTTTCCGGAAAGTAAGACCGACGAGCTTTACCGGCGGATCATGCAAGGCGCGCTGCCGGCGCTCGCCGAGGCCGACTTCAAAACCTTCTGCGAGCATGTCGGCTATTTGCAGACCTGCATGGGTGCCTATTTCGCGCCCTTGCAAGGCGGCCTTTATGCGAGCCAGCGGGTCGGCGAGGTGCTCGAATGGCTCCGCAGCGAAGGGGTCATCGGGCTTGGGCAGAGTTCCTGGGGGCCGACCGGCTTTGCCTTTGCGGCGTCGGCGGCGGAGGGCGAAGCCTTGCTCGGCCGGGTCCGTGCCCGGGTCCAGCCTTCGGGCCTCAGCTTCGCGCTCGCGCAAGGCCGCAATGAAGGCGCAAAGATCGAGACAAGCGCCCGCGAAATTCAGTAACTCATCGCAATTGAGACGCTTTGCCGCCTCGCCGAGTATGATAAAGCGAGGCAGTTAAGGCCCGCGACTTGAGCCGCAACAAGCGGCCGAGCACGCGGGCCAAGCCTTAGCAGGGAGATGACGCGACGATGGGGAACCCCCGCATTCTGCACATGCTTACGCCGCTCAAACATATGAGCCCATTCGACGTGAACATGGCGCTCGACGCAGGCTTCGACGCCGCCATTCCCTACACCAACGTCACCATCGAGGACGTGGCCGGGCTGGTGCAGGACGCCATCTTCTCGCGCGGTCCGGAGGGCGTGAAGCGCACCGGCGTGTTCATCGCCGGCAAGCGCGCGATCGAGGCGCTCGACATGATGGACCGCGCCAAGAAGGCCATGGTGCCCCCCTTCGAGATCTCCGTGTTCGCCGATCCTGCCGGATCCTTCACCACGGCCGCAGCCATGGTCGCCTGTGTGAAGAAGGCGCTGCGAGACAAGTTCAAAACGGAGCTCAAGAGAAAGCGCGTGGCAGTATTCGGCGGAACCGGCGTGGTCGCTTTCGCCTCCGCCGTCATCGCCGCCATGGATGGGGCTGCGTCGACCCTGATTGGTTATGACGGGCCTGAGCGGGTGCACAAGCTCGCGGTAGAGGCTCAGGCGCGTTTCGGGGTCGATGTCGGCTATGCCGACGGAAGCACCGAGGAGCAGAAGACCGCGCTCGCGCGCGATGCCGAGATCATTTTCGCCGCAGGCCCTGCCGGGCGCAGACTGGTCACGCTCGACCAGCTGAAACAAGCGAAGCAACTGCGCGTTGCGACCGACGTAAATGCGGTGCCGCCGTCAGGCGTCGAAGGGGTGGGTGTGAACGACGATGCAGCGCCGATCCCGGGAACGGAAGCGGTCGGCATCGGAGCGCTCGCGGTCGGAAACGTCAAGTATCGGACCGAAGCCGGCCTGTTCAAGCAGATGATCGATTCGGAAAAGCCGCTCTATCTCGATTTCCGGGATGCCTACGCTCTTGCCCAGAAACTCGCAGGCTGACGGGCCCTCGCTGCTGCTCGCGGCGATCTCCGGGCGATCGCTGGCGCAATCGGCGCGTCGCGCCGGCTTCACACCGCTGGTCGCCGATTTTTTCGCCGATACCGACACGCAAGAGGCGGCGCATGCCTGCCGCAAGCTTAAGGGTGGCATGAACAAGGGACTGCAGGAGCAGCCCCTTCTCCGCGCGCTCGAAGCGCTGGCTGAGCGCGCCCCCTCACCCATTCTCGGCTTCGTCTATGGCGCCGGCTTCGAGGATCGCCCCGAGCTGTTGACGCTGATCGCCAGGCGCTGGCCCGTCCTCGGCAATGACGCCACCACGGTAAAGCGCCTCAAGGCGCCGGAAATTTTCTTCGCCGAACTCGACCGCCTCGGCATTCCGCATCCCCTGACGGCAAGCGAACGTCCCGCCAAGGGCGGAAGGTGGCTCGCCAAGAGACGCGGGGGCGCCGGCGGCAGTCACATCGTCCCGAGCCGGCTCATGAAGACCGCTCCCGATGCCTATTATCAGGAGCGCGTCGAGGGACGCGCCGTGTCGGCTCTGTTCGTCGGCGATGGCAGCGGCGCGCGCGTGCTCGGCTTCAGCGAGCAGTGGACGGCGCCTACCCCCAAGAGCCTATGGCGCTATGGCGGAGCGGTGCGTCCGGCCGCTCTTTCCCCCGCGAGCGCGCGGCGCATGGCATCCGCCGTCATGCGGATAGCCCGGTCCTTCAAGATCAAGGGGCTCGCCTCCGCCGATTTCATGGTGAGGGACGGAAAGGCTCTTCTGCTCGAGATCAACCCGCGCCCCGGCGCCACGCTCGACATTTTCGACTGCGGCGCAACGCCGCTTCTTCGCCTCCACCTAGAGGCGGTGAGCGAGGGGAAGCTGCCGCCAAGAGCCTTAAAATTCGAGGATGCCATGGCTTCGGCGATCGTCTATGCCGAGCGCGGCGGTGCGGCGCCTTCGGGATTCGTCTGGCCCGAGTGGTCCGCCGATCGCCCTAAGTCATCGGAACGGATCGACAAAAACCGTCCGATATGCACTGTGTGGGCGCGCGGTAGCACCAAGGCACGCGCCAAGCGCCTGATTAAGGAGCGAATTTGCAAAATTCTGGCTGGGTTTCAAAGTGTTAGCAGGGGGGAAGACGGTGAACAAAAGGGAAGAAATCGCCGCAGCGCGCCAAACGACGTGGCCGAGCGTCAACGCCAAGGCGGAGCCACTCGTCAAAGCTCTCATCGATGACGCCGACGCCTTGCGAATCGACGTCACGCGGGGAAAGCTCGGCGAATGCCGCATCGATTGCGGCGTGCGCGCCGTGGGGGGTCTGGAAGCTGGCCGCCGCATCGCTGAGATCTGTCTTGGCGGGCTTGGCCGCGTGGCGCTCGAGACGACAGATACCGAGAGCTCATGGCCGTTCGTCGTGACAGTGCATACGTCGCAGCCGGTGCTTGCCTGCCTCGGCTCGCAATATGCGGGCTGGAGCCTCTCGGCCGAAGACAACGGCAAGAAATATAGCGTGCTCGGCTCAGGCCCGGCGCGCGCGATCGGCTCTTCCGAGAAGCTCTTCGACGAGCTCGATTATCGGGACAAGGCGGCAAGCGCGGTGCTCGTGCTCGAAGCCGACCGGCCGCCGCCGCCGGCATTGGTCGAGGAGGTGGCCAAGGCCTGCAAGCTCAAGCCCGACCGGCTCACCTTCATCTATGCGCCGACCTCGAGCCTCGCCGGGACGGTGCAGATCGCCGCGCGCTGCCTCGAAGTGGCGCTGCACAAGGCGCACGAGCTGCACTTTCCGCTCGAAAACATTGTCGACGGCATCGCCACGGCGCCGTTGCCGCCGCCCGCACCTGACTTCGTCGCCGCCATGGGCCGCACCAACGACGCCATCATCTATGGCGGCCGCGCCCAGCTCTTCGTGTCGAGCGGAGCGAAGGAGGCAAAGGGTTTGGCGGACAATCTGCCGAGCCTCAAGTCCAAGGATTACGGCAAACCCTTCGCCGACATCTTCGCCGCGGTGAAAGGCGATTTCTATGCGATCGACCGCATGCTGTTCAGCCCGGCCATGGTGACGGTGACGTCGCTCAAGACCGGCGAGAGCTTCGAGGGCGGACGCATCGATACCGCCGTGCTGTCGCGCTCCTTCGCCTAAGCGACCATGCGCACGCACCGCGCCACTGACGCCGCCATCGTGATGTTCGGCGATGGCCGCGACTGGCATGGCCGGAGCCTCACGCGCGCCTTCGAGCGGCGCGGGATCACGCTGCTGCTCGCGCCGCTCAACGATTGCGGCTTCTCGACCGAGACCGCCACCGGGCTCTCCATCCCGGGGCTTGGCGACCGGCTGCCCGAAGGGGCATTCGTTCGCTTCGTTCCCGGCGGCAGCTTCGAGGAGGTTACGCTCTATCTCGGCGTGCTGCATGCTCTGCGCGAGCTCGGCGTGACGGTGTGGAACGACGCCCGCGCCATCGAGCGCTGCGTCGATAAGTCGACGACCACCTTCTTGCTTCAGCGCGCCGGCCTGCCGACGCCGCGCACCTTCGCCCGGGTCGACCGGATCGAGGCCGAAGCGATTGCATCAACGCTCCTCGCCGAGGGGCGGAAGCTCGTGCAGAAGCCGCTTTTCGGGGCGCAAGGCAAAGGCCTGCGTCTGATCTCCGCCCTTGGCGATCTCGCCTCGCCCGAGGAGGTGAACGGGGTTTATTATCTCCAGGAGTTCATAGAGCCGGCGCAAGCGCACCATCAGGACTGGCGGATCTTCGTGTGCCAGGGCCGCGTTATTGCCTCCATGATCAGACACGGGTCGAGCTGGATCACCAATATCAAGCAGGGCGCCCGCGCCAAGGCCGCGATCGCGAGCCAGGAGCTTGTCGATCTTGCGGTCAGAGCCGCGTCATGCGTCGGCGCCGATTATGCCGGGGTCGACATCATCCAGGCGCGCGACGGCCGGTTCTTCGTGCTCGAAGTCAACTCGATGCCGGCCTGGAACGGGCTGCAGCGGGTCGCCCGCGTCCGCATCTCCGACCATCTGGTCGACGCTTTCCTCGATGCGGCCCTCCCCGAAGAGCGCCGCGAAGGCCAAGAGGGCGCTTGACTAGGCCGCTCAAGCCCGACGCGATCGCCCGAAGCTTCCTTGACGCCTGCCTTGCCGAACTCGATGCGCTAAAGCCCGGCAATGTGCATCGTTTCGGCGACGGCCACCGCATGACGATCGCCGATTTCGTGGCGAGCGCCGAGGCGGCCGCCCCGCTCATAGGGCGGGCGAGGCTTGCCGTGGGCAAGCGCATCAGGCTTGCGGTCGAGGCGTCGCGGCGTGCCGTCGGGCAGAACACCAATCTCGGCATCGTGCTGCTGGCGGCGCCGCTTGCCGGAGCGGCGCTTGATCCTCGAAGCGGCGATCTCGAGAGCCGGCTGCACCACATCCTCCAAGAGCTCAGCGTCGATGACGCGCGCGAAGCCTACCGGGCGATCCGCGAGACGAAGCCGGGCGGGCTTGGTGAGGCGCCGCAGCACGATGTTGCGTCCGAGCCCAAGGTGAATTTGCTCGAGGCCATGGGAGCGGCCGAGGGGCGCGACCGCCTCGCCTGGAACTACACCCATGACTTCGCCGATATCTTCACGCTCGGGTTCAAATGGTTGGCGCAGGCGCGTGAACGCTGGAGCGACCCCACCTGGGCGACCACCAGGGTCTATCTTGGCTTCCTCGCACATGTACCCGACACGCTGATCGAGCGGAAATTCGGGGAAAGGATTGCGGCCCGCGTGCGCGAAGAGGCGCGTCCCATTGAATCCAGCTTGACGGAGTGTCCGTCGCCTGAGGCCATGACCGCTCCCCTCATTGCCTTCGACCGCGCGTTGAAAGAACGCGGGCTGAACCCCGGCACCTCGGCCGATCTGACCGTGGCGACCTTGTTCGCGTCCTCCCTGATCGCCCTGGAAGACCCGAAATAAGCCCGAGAATCGCCGATCGATGCGGTCAATAATCGACTTGCCGATCCTTCCGCCCCCGGCTTATGTTCACCCCCACGTAGCTCGGAACCAGGAGTTGCGGACGGAGGAGCGTTCAGCCAAGCACTTTCGTCGGCTCGCCGCCGGCGGCAATCCGGGGCGGCGTAAGCTGTTTTGTCGTGTCAGCATTTAGGGAGGGCTTAGTTTCATGGCCAAGATTAGTGGTACTTGTGTTGGCGAGTCGCTTGTCGGCGACGGCAACGAGGTCGCTCACATCGACCTGATGATAGGTCCCCGCGGCGGTGCCGTGGAGCAGGCGTTCTGCAGTGCTTTGACCAATAACAAAGACGGCTTCACCACCCTGCTCGCGGTGGTCACGCCGAACCTTCTCTGCAAGCCCCCAACGATCCTCTACAACAAGGTGACGATCAAGGACGCGCGCCAAGCGGTGCAGATGTTCGGTCCGGCGCAATATGCCGTGGCCAAGGCCGTCGCCGATTCCGTCGCCGAAGGCGTGATCCCGGCGAACGAGGCCGACGATCTCTTTATTACCGTCGGCGTGTTCATCCACTGGGAAGCCAAGGACGACAAGAAGATCCAGGATTTCAACTATCGCGCTGTCAAGGAATCCATCGCCCGCGCCGTCAAAGGCGAGCCGAAGGCCTCCGAGGTCACCGCGAAGAAGGACGCCGCCCACCATCCGTTCGCGGCCGGTTGAAAGGGAGAACCCCCAGGTCGGGGGCAACCCGGCAAAGACGGCGGTCCGGGCCCGATTCGGCGGTGGCTCCAAAAGCTGGGTTTCTGACGGATGGGCGCGTGAGCGCTCAGGTTACGATCGCCGCTCTCGCAAGAGGGCGGCGATCTCATTTTGCGTGACGGCTTCCGAATGCAGCGCCGTGGCAAGGAGCGCGCCGTGCGCTTGTAACGAGGCAATGGCGGCGAGATCCTGCGCATCCCTGACGCCGCCCGCGGCAAAGACGGCGCGGCCCTTGGCAACCGCGATGATGGCTTTAAGCCGATCGACATCGGGACCGGTATCCGCGCCTACTCTGGTCAGGTCCATGGCGATGAGCCGCTGAGGCCACAGCGCTGGATTGCTGAACAGCGGCTCGGGACCACGACTGCCGTCAGTGCCGAAATCGAGGGACAGCACGACACTTTCGCCGAACGCTCCATGAATCTCCCGCCAATCGTCCACTTCCGCCAGGCTCTCGGTGCCGATCACCAGGGTCGCCCCGAGCGGCAGCCAGAAGGCGCAATCGGCAACGTCGGAGAAGCCGGCATCGATCCACAGCGTGGTGTCGGGCAGCGCGTAGCCAAGCCCGCGAACCAGCTCGAAATGATTGCCAGTGCCGCCGATGGCGTCGAGGTCGGCGATATAAAGAGAGGGCGAACCGGTGACGGCGAGGAGCCGGCGGGCGATCACCAGGGGATCGTCGGCCGCGCCGAAGGGGCTCGCGATGGGACGGTAGTCGGCGCGGTTGCCGGCCTTGGCATGGACGACGGCGCCGTCCTTGAGATCGAGAGTGGGGATGACGGCAAAGTCGCCCATGGGTCGCGTCTCCAATGTACTTAGGCTCGTTCAGGGCCGGGGTTTGCCACGGCCTTCCACTCCTGTAGATGCACAGCGGAGCTGGCCGGAACAAGTCCGGTCATATCGCGAAAAGAGGACAAAATGACCACCGTCGTGGGTTGGGATCTGGGGGGCGCCAATCTCAAGCTTGCCCGCATCGAAAATGGACGCGCCGTGCATGTGGCGCAAATCCCCTGCCCGATCCGGCAAGACGCCGGCAAATTCGATGTTGCGCTCGAGGACGCGCTTCGTCTGTGCCCCCCTCAAGCGGGACACGCCGTCACCATGACGGGCGAACTCTCCGACGTGTTTTCTGATCGCGCCGAGGGCGTCGCCTATCTCGTCGATATGATGCGGACGGCCTCGGGTGGAGAGGCTCTCTTCTATGGCGGCAGGGCAGGCTTTCTCGATTGCATCCGCGCCGTGGAGCGCTCTCCCGACGTGGCATCGGCCAATTGGCATGCGAGCGCTACGCTGATCGCGCAAGTCTTCCCCGACGGGCTGTTCGTCGATGTCGGCACGACCACGACCGACCTTATCCCGCTCAAAGAGGGCGCCGTGGCGGCGCGCGGCTTTACCGACGGCGAGCGGCTGGCCGAGAGCGAGCTCGTCTATACCGGCGTCGTCCGCACGCCGGTGATGGCGGTGGCGCGAACGGCGCCGTTCAGGGGGCGCGTGCAGCGCATCGCCGCCGAGCGCTTTGCCACCATGGCCGACGTTTGGCGGCTGTTGGGCGAGTTGCCCCTCGATGCCGACCCCTACCCGGCCTCCGATCTCAAGGGCAAAAGCACGCAAGAAAGCGCCGCGCGGCTTGCCCGCATGCTCGGCCGTGACGCCAGCGATGGGGGCCTTCTTGCCTTCGCCGATCTTGCCCGCCATTTCGCCGAGTGCCAGCTCGCCGAGATCGAGGCTGCGGCGCTGACGCTTACCGCGCGCGAAGAGATCGAGGCGGACGCACCGGTGATCGGCGCCGGCTGCGGGCGCTTCATCGCCCGGCACCTCGCGCAGCGTCTCGGGCGCCCCTATCGCGATTTCGCCGAGCTGATCGATTGCGCGCCGGGTATGGGCGCGATGGCCGCGTCTTGCGCGCCGGCGGTAGCCGTCGGGCTGCTCGCTGAACGCGAGTTTCCACTCTCAGCTTGAGAAGGCACGAGGCGAGCGCGACGCGCGCGCTCACCTCGTGTACAGATTATCCGCGGCCGGCGATGACGTGATAGAGCCACAGCACGACGATAGCGCCGATGATCGCGACGATCATGCTGTAGATGTTGAACCCGGTGATGCCGGTCGCGCCGACGGCGGTGAACAGATAGCCGCCGACCACCGCACCCACGATACCGAGTACGATATCAAGCAACATGCCCTGGCCGGAGCCGACGAAAATCTTGCTGGCGATGAAGCCCGCGATCAGACCCAAGACAATCCAGGCAATGATCCCCATGAAGGACCCCCTCTTGGCTGGACTCGGTTAAGTGATTGATACGCCACTAGGACATTAGCCGCATTATCTCCTGCCGTGTCGGCAGTCGACCGTCAGGGGTCAGCTTATCCACGACATTCGGCAGCATACGGGCCAATTCCGACACGACCTGATCTTTTGACAGGCCGGTGCGCCGCGAAAGCTCACCGACGACGTCCCCGCCGAGCGCCACGGAAACCTGGTCCGGGGCGACGCTCTTGTTGGTGCCGCGATTGACCCAGGAATCGATCACGTCGCCGAGGCCCTTTTTCTGAAACTGGTCGACTAGACCGCCAAGGCCGTCGAGAACGCTGCCGGGGGACGCCTCTTGGGACGCCTCTTGCGTCGATCCCGGAATGGACTCCGGCAGCCTGGGCGCCTCAGCGGGCGCTTGCTTCTGTCCGCCGCTCAGATAGCGCGAGGCGAGAAGCGCGAGGAGAGCAATGACGAGGGGTTTGGTGACACTACCGCCGGGAACCGCCGGACCGGAATCGGAGCCGAAGATGTTCTGGGGCATTTTGACCTCCTGTTTAGCAAGAAACGCAACGTCTCGCCCCCCAGAAGGTTTCACCATTGCCGCAGCGGGGAAATTGTAACACTAGAAAACCCGGGCGCCACCACCGAGGCTCTAATGGCTCCGGCCAGGCCACGGTTCAGCCATCTTTCATGGGCTTCAGAGAGCCACCAACAATGGAGAGTCGGATGCGTCTCGTTCTTATGCTCATGGCAATCCTCATCGGCGGCGGCATCCTCGGTCTCCCGTCCCGTCCCGCTGCCGCCGGGCCAACGCCGGCGGTCTCGTCCCCGGTCGTCGTACCCGCGCTGGTCATTGAGGCGGGTTGGAGGCGCAATTGGCGGCGCTACGGCCCCGATGTGGTCATTCCCGATGTGGATGTGGACGTCGCACCCGATGTGGATGTGGACGTCACGGCACCCGCAGTGATTACCGAAAATCCGCCCATAATTGCCATCGTGCCCGTTCGTCCCGTGAGTTGTGGCGAGTTTAGATACTGGGACGGCGAGCGTTGCGTCGATGCGCGCTACAACAATCCCTATCTCGGTCCAAGATAGACTTCGCTTCTATCGAAGGAAGGACGCTTAGGGCGGCGTCTCGCCGGGGATCGTGGCGGGCGCCCGGTTCGCAGGGTCCACCCCCGTGATGCTGCCGAGATAATTAAGGATGGCTGCGACCTGATCGTCGGAGAATTGAATCTGCGGCATGTCGCGATGTCGTGAGCCCATGCCCTCGGCGAACCCCTCCTCAAGTTGGTCGATGGGATATTTGAGATAGACCTCTCGCAGCGGCGGTGCTTGCGGCAGCGGGCTCGCGCCTGTTGCCTCGAGGGAATGACAGCGGCCGCAATTCTTCTCGAGCAGCGCCTTTCCATCCGCTGGGCCGGCATTCGCAGCCAGCACCTCAGACGCCCCGAGCGCCAGAAGCGCGAAGCTAAAAAGCGCTTCCCGAATGCGGAGAGGTCTTGTCATCGGCGCACTTTCCTCCAACAAGGCGGCGCAGGTAAGGTACTCGGGTGCGGGCCTTGACGGCAAATCCCTTTTCGCAGCGCGGGCGCTAGGTTCGCGCTGTTGCGTTGGGCTCAAGCGTGCACACCGTGTAATGCTCGTAGATGATCGACTCCAAGGGCCGCTCCGGCCAAAATTTTCGGTGCAGTTCGCCGATGGTCGCGGCGTCAGCGACGGTCAAGCCGGTCTCCGCGGCAAGTGCTTCGAGATCGTCGATGCCGTAGTGCCAGGGCGCGCCCATGGCGGCGAAGCGCTCCACGAAGGCCGTGGTTCCCCCCTCGCCGGTCGTTCGCGCAACCACCGCCTTGTCCATGTAATCGAACGAGATGCTGAACTGGCGCACGCTGCTCTTGAGATCCCTCAAGACCTTGATGGCCGCTTCCTTAGTCAAATACATCGTGTTGCCCTCCCATATGAAGAAGGACGGCAAATCGCATCTGAAGCCGCTGCCCTCGAGCAATGGGAGAACGCCCCTTTCGACATAGTCGCCGGCGATGAAATTTATTGGAGCACCGATCCCGCGTTCCACGAGCCGTGCCTGCTTGAAGCTCACGGTGTTCGGGTCGTCGATCTCGAAATAGGCGACGCCCGGCGACTGCTTGCGCACGGCACGCGTGTCGAGCCCCGCCCCCAGGATGACGACCTGCCGGCAGCCGTTGGCGAGCTGCTCGTCGAGCCTTTCGTCGAGGTAGCGAGTCCTGAGCCTGACGTTCATTTCGGCGGCGGCGAAGCCGGCCGCAATGGCGTCCGCCGCCTGCTTCGTCCTCTCATCGAGAAATATGGGAACGACCCGGTCGACGTAGAGCGGATGAGGTTCGGCATTCTCGCGGGCGCGGAACTCGGCCACGACAAACGCTGTTCCGCTAACGTCCTTGATTGGGCTCATCGCCCTCGCTCCTAAGCAAAAGAAAAGTTCAACCTGTCCAGAAGCCCACCTTGGGAATAACACGCCCCAGTGCGTAAGCTGACGCGACGGCAATGGCCGCGCAGAGGAGGCCGAGCTCCAGGCGCCCGTAGAGCAAATATCCGGTTGCAAACAGCGCCGCGTAAACAGCGACGCAACCGAGAAACCACGCGAGAAACGCCGCCGCAACGTCCCCGCCGGCGTCTTTCCTGCCGCCGGTATCCACCGCACGGCGCCAACCGGCCGGAGTCGGGCGGATCCGGTCGTAGAAGGACTGAAGCACGGCGCGATCGGTCGGCGGCGTGAGGAAGGTCACCGCCAGCCAGGTGACGGTCGTCACACCCACCCCGATCACGAGCGCTAGCGCCGGATCGATGGGCGCAAAGCCGAGCCGCGCATGGCCGAGATGCAGGTAGGCCGCGATCAGGAACGAGACCAGCATCGCGGCAATTTCGCTCCAGGCATTGATGCGCCACCAATACCAGCGCAACAGGAAAATGAGGCCGGTGCCGGCGCCGATCTGCAACAGGATTTGAAACGCCTGCATGGCATGGTCGAGCCAGAGCGCGACGAGCGCGGCGAGGATCATCAGGCCACAGGTCACGACCCTGCCTACGTTCACGTAGTGCGATTCCGAAGCGTCGGGCCGGATGAAGCGGCGGTAGACGTCATCAACGACGTAAGAGGCTCCCCAGTTGAGATGGGTGCTGATCGTCGACATGTAGGCCGCAGCGAGCGAGGCCACGACCAGCCCGAGCATACCGTGCGGCACGAACACGAGCATCGCCGGATAGGCAAGATCATGACGGATGATCGAGGGATCGACATGGGGCAGGCGTGCCTGGATGTCGGATAGCTCCGGATAGACGATCAGCGAGGCGAGCGCGACGAGGATCCAGGGCCAGGGCCGCACCGCGTAATGGGCAATGTTGAACCACAGCGTCGCGGCCATGGCTTGCTTCTCGTTGCGCGCTGCCAGCATGCGCTGAGCGAGATAACCCCCGCCACCCGGCTCGGAACCCGGATACCACGTGCTCCACCACTGCACGGCAAGCGGCACGATCAGCACCGCGACCACGGCGGCGCGGTCGGAAAAATCGGGCAGGAGCGAGAGCTTGTCCTTGACCAGCGGATTGGACACCAGCCCCGCAAGTCCGCCGACGCTCGGCTGCGTGACGGCATAGTAGGCCGCCGCGATCGAGCCGATCATGGCCAGGACGAAGAGAAGCAAATCGGTCATGACGACGCCCCACAACCCGGCGGTCGTCGAGTAGACGGCGGTGATCAGCGCCGCCAGCACGACCGTGGCGTAGGCGTCGAGGCCTAGCAACACGCCTGCGATTTTGATGGCGGCGAGCGTGACCGTCGCCATGATCATCACGTTGAAGAAGACGCCGAGATAGATCGCGCGGAAGCCGCGCAGGAAGGCAGCCGGGGCTCCCGAATAGCGCAGCTCGTAGAAATTGATGTCGGTGAGCGCGCCGCTCCGACGCCAGAGTTTGGCATAGAAGAATACGGTCAGCATTCCGGTGATGAGAAACGCCCACCACAGCCAATTCATGCTGACGCCGCCATTCCGCACCAGGTCGGTCACGAGATTCGGCGTATCGGTCGAAAAGGTCGTCGCCACCATCGAGGTGCCGAGCAACCACCACGGCAGCTTGCGGCCCGACAGGAAATATTGCTCGAGGCTACGGCCGGCGCGCTTGGTGAATATCAGGCCGATGAAAAGCGTGACGGTCCCGTAGACCGCTACGACAACCCAATCGATCCATTGAAGCTGCATGGCCAAATCCCGTCTGGGAAGGCGTAGGTCGTGATTGACTTAGCGCGGCTCGGGCGGCGCGTGCTTGAAATGGTCTTCGATCTTCTCGACCAGCAGCCGCCACGCTTCGTGCTCACGCGGGCCGGCCGTCTTCTCCACCGCCGTCTGCAAATATCCCAGCTCGCGCTCGATCTTCTCCCGCGGCAGCATATGCACGCGGCTCGCCAGGATTGCGGCCTCGATCACCGCCGCTTGCGCGCGGTTGAAGCCCTTGAAAGGCGCGTGGCTCGCCTCATGCACCACGCGGCAATGAAAGCGTGGCCTCTGCTCGTCCTCCTGCACATAGTCGACCGCAAGCTCGGCATGGGCCAGCGCCCCTTCGAGCACGGCGCCCGGCACGTGGGTCGAGGGGCGCGTCGGCCAATCCTTTTGGCCGGTGAGGCAACCGGCGAAAATGAGCACGTCGTCGGTGAAGTTGGCGACCGCGTAGGGCGTGGCGCGGAGATTGTCGAGCGTCGCCGAGGGGCGGAAGGGCGCGATGATCCATCCCCCCTCCTCCGCGATGAGGCCGAGCGGGGCGATATGCACCTTGCCCTCCTCGTTGAGCGTGGTGACGATCGTTTCCCGGATCATGGGCATGGCGGGTCGACTCTGAACGCTCTCACGAGGCTTCTCGTTTGCGCTTGGCGATCAGCGTATGACCGGCCTCTTTCAGTCTGGTCTTGTCGTCGACCGGTGCGTCCGCGGCTACGCCCCAATCGAGCGGCCCGTCCTGAGCGTAGCGCTTGGCCAACCTGAAGGCGATTTCGGCCTTAGCCAACTCGGCGCCGAGATAGAAGGCGTGCGCCCCGTCCTTCTCGACGCCGAGCTTGGGGAAGAGATCGAAGGCGTCTTGCGCCACGTGATGGCCGTCGCGGTTGTAGATGTGGATGCCGTCCTCGGCGATCTCGATGCGGAAGTTCTTGTCGCGCACCTCGCGCGCGGCTTGCGCGATCTCTTCCGGGGTTTGCGGGAAGGGCCGGCGCGAATGCAAGGCAAGCAGGCCGTCGGCATAATCCTTGGGCAGGTCGTTCTCCTCGCGCGAGGCGTACATGATGCGCCGCGCAAGATCGTGCTCCTCGACGGTGCGGCGCGTGTGCGGGCTCACCTGCACCACGAGCACGTTCCTGATGTGGAGCTCCGAGGCGATGCCGAGCAGGACGGCGGTGATGCCGGTGGTGTCGGCGTCGGTCAGCTCGGTGAGATTGCCGGTGCCCATCAGGATGTCGGCATCGGGACGCTCGCGCCTCAATTGCGCATAGCGCTCGAGCGAGCGCATGAAGCCGAAATTGATGGGATCGAGCACGGGATCGACGAGATAGGCCTTGCCCTTGGCATCGAGCGCATCCATGGCGCGATAGAGCGAGGTCATGTCGCCATGATCCTTCGGGATCAGCACCGGGGTGGAGGCTATCCTGTCGGCGATGTGAAGCGTCTCCTCGTTGAGGCTCAGCAGATAATCGGCGCCGGCGTTGCCGCCGCGCAACAGCTCGTCGGGGTTCGCGGAATCGACGCTTACCTTGTAGCCCTTCTCCTTGAGCGTTCGGATCGCTTCTTCGAGATGGGGAAAAGGCGTGTCGGGAAGACAGCCGAGGTCGATGACGTTGGCGCCGCGCTGCACGTAGCCTTCCGCGCGTTCCAGAACGGCTTCGACGGTAAGCGCAGAAGCATCGACGATCTCGGCAAAGATCTGGATGTCGTATTTGGTCATGTCGGTGGCTTTCCGCGCGCGGCCGAAATAAAGGGGGATATCCTTGAGCTCGTCGGGCCCGCGCAAGACAGGGACGCCGAACCGCTCGCTCAAGCGGCCGAGGTCGGCGCGGCAGCGGCCGGGCAGCATGATCTTGTCGGCCTCGACCGGCTGAGGCAGCCGGCGTGTGATGATGTCCTCGGTCATCAGCGCCGCGACCTTGACCCCGATATCGAGCACCTTCCAGTCGAAGCCCGCATTCATGCCGTTGAGCACGGCCTCGAGCCGGGGCCGCGCCAGATGTCCGGTCAGGAACAGGATGTTTTCAGCCATGTTCGGTCGCTCTTCAGCCTACCGCCGTTCTAACCCGCTTCGCGGGCGAAGGGCGAGAGTATGCAGAGCGTCATTCTCGCGAAAGCGGGAATCCAGTAACCACGGGCCTTCGGAATTTACGACGGTCGGGGATACTGGATTGCCCCGGTCAAGCCGGGCAATGACAATCGGGTTGTGCTAATCGATTTCGGCGCCGCAGCGTTCGTCCGTCCCGGCGAGCGCGTCGGCAAAGGCCTTCTGATCGCCGCGACCCAGCAAAAAAGCGGGGACGCCGGTGTCCTTCAGCATGTCGGGAAAGGCGGCATCGACGATGCCGTCCTGCGCAAGCTGGGAGGCGCTCGCCTGCATCCTTGGCCGGGCCATCGACTTGATCAGATAGCAGCGCTCGGCGCCGATCCGGCCAGCGAGCCAAAGCGCGAGGCTATCGGAGGTGAGACGCCAGGATTCCTCGATGTCGGTGCGCTCGGCGATCAAGGCGTAAGGCGCCCAGACGGCCACGGACCCCTGGCCGAGCGCGGCGCGCAGCTCCCCTTCGGTCGCGCCCACGGCGAAGCCCTGGCGCAACCCCGCCACCGCCCAGGCAAGCTGATCCATGGCGAGCAGCGCCATGCGGTGGGCCGAGGCATCGCCGAAGCCGAGCTGGCTTTGGCAGGCGCGCACCTCATCGGCCAAAGCCCCTCCCCCCGGCACCACGACGATGGGACGCGGCGCCGCGGCGATCGTATCGAGCCAAGGCGTGAGCTCGGCCGAGCGGACCACGCTGCCGCCGAGCTTGACGACGATGGGCTGCGCCGCCGCGGCAAGAGGCGCAAGTTCGGACCTAGCGCGCAAGGTTCGGCCCGGCATGATCAGGAGATTCCCTTGGAGCGTACGATCTCGACGCCGACCGCGCCGGGCTCCTTGTCGAGCTTCTCGATCATGACCTTGACCGACGCGGCGCGGGGATGAGCAAGGCAATGGCGGGCCACGTCCTCGGCCAGGGTCTCGACCAGGTTGATATGGCCCCGCGCGATGATGGTCTTGATGCCTTTGATGATGGTGTCGTAGTCGAATGCCCGGCCGATATCGTCCTCGAGCGCGCGCGTGGCCGGGATCACATCGACATCGACGGAGAAACGCACCCGCTGGGTGACGCCCTTCTCGTTGGTATAGACACCGATCTCGACGTCGAGCACGAGATCGTGCACGAAAACGCGGTCAACGATCTTCGCTGCGTCAGACTCAGGCCTGGGCGCGGCCCGTCTCAGTCGCTCTTCGGCCATGACCGAGGCTCCGTTGCGGCGCGGCATCACTCTCACGCATCCCCTAGCATAACGACTGCGGAGCGAGGTTAGCCAAATTCGGCTGATTTAAAATGTGCGGCCTTTCCGGGATCAGCGCCCTGATCGCCGCGAGCCTGACTGGATCGAGATCCCGGCTGCGGTCGCCGCATTGGCAGAGCGCGCCGCGAAAGCCGAGCAGGTCCGGCGCGAGCGCGACCAGGCTCGCAACATGCTGTGCCTTGAGCGAGCCGGCGAGACCTACGACCAGACCTTCCGCTTTGGCGGAGGCGATGTACTCGGCGAGAGCCATGAAAGACATGTGATCCGGCAAAGACCCCGCATCCTTGCCCATCGTGTCGAACATGACGCCGTGTGCCCCGATCCTTGCCGCAAGCGCGATCGCGTCGAAGTCGGGCAAGGCATCGGCGAACAGGACGACGATGAGGCGGATTTGGGCAGCCTCGGTCGCAAGCAGGTCCAGGCTGCGTTCGGCATCGCCCCCCGGAAAAAGGCCGAGCTTGACGTAATCCACGCCGAGAGCGGCCGTCGCCAGCACCGCGGTGCGAACGGCCTCCCCGTCAAGTGGCAGATCGCCGATGGTTGCGCTGACTGGGGCGCGTGCGGCGATCCGTCTTACGCAAGCGGCGATGGTGTCGGGCGCGAGAGCGCCAAGGGCGCCGTGGCCCGGGTCTTTTAGGTCGATGATGTCGGCGCCCGCGCCGATCGCCATCTCGGCCTCGGCGGTATCGCGCACGCTGGCGAGGAATAGGGTCATCGGCAAGCCGTGTCATGCGATCGCCGGGCAAAGCCCGGCGATGACAAGCAATCCGTCGCGATCATCAGCGGAACAGCCAGTTGAACATGCCGCCACCGCCGCTTTCGCCGCCGCCCCCGCCGCGGCGCGCGGCACGCCGGCCCTCGGCTGGGGCGCCCCCTTCGGCGGAGCGCTCGAAGCCCCAAAAGTCGTCGCGAGCGGCCGGAGCCTTTTGCCTCACCTTGCGGAGCTGGATCTCGTTGGCATTCCCGTCGGGGTCGGTAACGACTACCGAGACGGCCTGCCAGTTCCATTGGGCGGCGGCAGATCCCCAACTATGGGGTTCGACGGAGACAACCTTGTTGGCGCGCGTGTCGACGATGGCGACATATTCGAGGCTCGTCTCCTCCCCTTCGCCGAAGTCGCCCGCGTAGTATTTCAACAGGCCGATGCCTGAGAGCGCGTCCTTCAAGAGCTTCCATTCGAGGATCTTGGGCTTGCCCGAACCAAACATCTCAAGCTCCGTCCTCAGTGCGGGATATTTCGGATTGCTCGCGATATAGCGTCCCGGTTGCGGCTCGTTGATCACCCAGCCCTCGACCGGCTCGCCCAAAACGCGCCCCTCCTCCGTGGGCACTTCTTGGTCGAGGCGCTGAAGAGCTTCCCGGCTTTCGGCTTGAAACGGATCTTGCGCGAGAGCGTTGCGGTAGTCGGCGACCCCCTCGTCGGTCCGGTTCAGGGCCTCGTAGATATTCCCCCTGATACGCAGGGCGAGTGGGTCGTTGGCGGCTAGCAGGAGGGCCTGGTTGACGTCATTCAGCGCGTCGTTATTGGTGTCTGCATTGGCTGCAATGGCCTCGGGATTAGTCCCGGGATTGCCCCCTGCCTGGAGCTTAGCCGAGGCGCGCATGGCGTAGGCCTTCACATTCTGGGGATCGATCTCGATGGCGCGGGTCAAATCGCCGATGGCGTCGTCGAAGCGGCGCGCCTGCACGAACACCATGCCACGCTCGATATAGGCGTCGACCAGATCGGGTTTCACCTCGATTGCCTTGTTCAGGTCTTCCAAGGCGGGATTGAGCTTCTTGTCGCCGGCATAGGCACGAGCGCGCAGCAGCAGGACATTTGGATCGGTCACTTCGGGCTGGAGGGTAAGCACCTGGGTGGCGTCGGCTGCGGCCTCGCGATACATGCCGAGCCCGAGATAGGCGTCGGCGCGATGGTGGTAGGCTGCCGTATATTTGGGGTTGACGCTGATGGCGCGGCTCAAGTCGCGCACCGCGGCGTGATAGCGCTTGAGCTCGGCATGGGCCATGCCCCGTCCGTTAAACGGCACCGCGCTCTGCGGCATCAGCTCCACCGCCTTGCGGAAATCCTGAAAGGCGAGAGCGTATTGGCCAAGCGCCACACGGGCGTTGCCCCGGTTGTTGTAAGCGGCGCCGTAATTGGGCGACAGCGCGACCGCCCGGTCGAAGTCCTTTACCGCCTCGTCGGGATGGCCCAAATCCATCAGCGCGTTACCCCGGTTGTTGTAGACGGCGGCGTTCTCCGGCGAGAGCTGGATCGACTTGTTGAAATCCTCGATCGCCTCCTTGGTCTGGTTCAGACGCCATTTGGCGACACCGCGATCACTGTAGATGCTCGCCTCGATGAAGTCGGCGATCTCTGGAGCGGTGAGCGCCTCGTCGTAGGAGGCTACGGCTTTGTCATATTGCCCGCGCATCAGCGCCGCGGCGCCCTCGCGGGCGCGCAGAAGGGTTACGTCCTCGGCAACGGCCTCGGCGCCGGCGCCTACGGCGAGAACGGCGGCGAGAAGCCAGCCAATCCTATGTCGTGAAGAGTGCATGGCCACGATGAGACAGGCCTTCCCTCATAGCTCCTGACCTCATGTCTCCCATAAGGCCAGAGTGTGTCAACAACGGGTCACCAAGCGGTATCGGCACGGTCAAAGATCGGCCGCGCCGCCGGCTCTCAAGGGGCCCGCCCGAAGCTCGCGCAGCACTTTTGGCAGCATCTCCGGCAAGTCCTCGGCGATCAGGCCAGGCCCGAAATCCTTGGCCGCCGCCCCATGCAGCCAAACGGCGGCGCTTGCCCCTGCAAACCTCGGCATCCCTTGGGCGAGGAGCCCGAGAATCATACCCCCAAGCACGTCGCCGGTGCCGGCGGTGGCAAGCCAGGGACTTGTAGTCGCATTGATTGAGGCCGCTCCATCGGGGACGGCGACGACGGTATCGGCGCCTTTGAGGACGATGATGGCACCGGAGCGGGAGGCCGCCTGCCGCGCCCGCTCGAGCTTTGGTAGGGAAGCAAGGTCGCCGAAGAGCCGAGCGAACTCCCCGTCATGGGGCGTGAGCACGACCGGGGCGTCACGCGAGGCGACGGCGGCGAAGAGCGGCCTTGGATCCCCGGCAAAGGAGGTCAGCGCATCGGCGTCGAGCACGATCGCAGCCTCTGAGCCAAGAGCCGCCAAGATCATCTCCTTGGTGCGATCCCCTACCCCTACGCCGGGGCCGATCAGGACCGCGTTCTTGCGCTGATCGGCAAGAAGGCTTTTCAGCCCGCGGGCGTCGTCGGCCTCACGCACCATGATGGCGGTAAGCTGGGCGGCATTGACGAGGATAGCGTCACGAGGCGAAGCGACGGTTACGAGCCCGGCGCCAATTCTGAGCGCGCCACGGGCGCCGAGCCGCGCGGCGCCGGTGCTAAAGGCAGGTCCCGACACGACAACCGCATGGCCGCGCGCATATTTGTGACTCTCCTCCTTCGGCCAGGGAAATTGCGCGAGCCAAAGCGCCGGCTCGTTGGCGAAGGTGTTTGGACGGATCGCGGCAAGCACGGCGTCGGGGATGCCGATATCGGCGAGCGTCACTTCTCCGCAATGAGTCCGTCCGGGCAAGAGGAGATGCCCGGGCTTCAGGCGGAAGAAGGTCACGGTTGTGGCGGCGCGGACGGCCACGCCCCTCACCTCCCCCGTGGTGCCGTCGATGCCGCTCGGTACATCGACGGCAACAACGGGAAGACCGGATGCGTTGACGCGCTCGATCAGGCGAGCAAGCTTGCCTTCGATCGGGCGCGCCAGCCCCGCGCCGAACAGGGCGTCAACCACGACATCGGCGCCGGCGAGGATATCAGGACGAAGCGGCTCTCTTGCGCCGGCGAAGCGCTTGGCCATGGCGCCCGCGTCCTCCGGCAGACGCGCTTCATCGCCATCGAAGCCGAGCCTGACCTTATAGCCCCGCTCGGTGAGGCAACGAGCGGCAACGAAGCCGTCGCCGCCATTATTGCCAGGACCGCATAAGACGACGACCGTCTCCTTGTCGGGAAAGCGGCGCGCGACCTCTTCGGCCACGGCGCGCCCGGCGTTCTCCATGAGGGTTGCGCCCGGCACGCCACCCTCGATGGCGAGACGATCGGCGCGCCCCATCTCCTCCGCGGTCAGAAGCTCGAGCATCGGTTTCCGTGAGTCAGCGGTAGTGCTTCCTTGTAGAGCAAAGGCGCGGTAGAGGAGACAGCCCAAGACATAGGCTGCCAAACCTGCTTAATTGTTATGCATAGAGCCTAATGTTTGAGCAGCCATCATTTTCCCACCGCCGCCGCCATCCGCCCCATTGTCATAAGTCATTGAAACGAGAGACAAAACTTGCAGCCAGAGGATTGGCATAGGGCGTGCTTTGGCTGGCCCACAGTCTTGCTAGATCACGGACGGAAGCGCGCGGCTAAGCGCCGTTTTGCGTCCATGGGAGGTGCAGCGAAACAATGAAAAAGATCGAAGCGATCATCAAGCCGTTCAAGCTCGACGAGGTGAAGGAGGCTCTGCAAGAGATCGGACTCCAGGGGATCACGGTGACCGAGGCCAAAGGCTTCGGACGCCAGAAGGGCCACACCGAGCTCTATCGCGGCGCCGAATATGTCGTCGACTTCCTGCCCAAGGTGAAGCTCGAGCTGGTGCTCGGCGACAACATGGTGGAGAAGGCGATCGACGCTATTATCGCCTCGGCCAAGACCGGCCGCATCGGCGATGGGAAAATCTTCGTGTCGAACGTGGAGGAAGCGGTGCGTATCCGCACCGGCGAGACGGGAAACGATGCCATCTGAGGAGGATGGCCCAGCTAAAGGCCGGCAAGGCGCGGGCCGGAGCGAGTTTTCCGCCGCCAAGCTCAAAAGGGCGGCATCATCATGCCAATGACAGGGGAGTACGATGGCAGACGCTAAGAGTGTGACCAAGAAGATCAAGGACGATGACGTCAAGTTCGTGGACCTGCGCTTCACCGATCCGCGGGGCAAGATGCAGCACGTCACCATGGACGCAAACGTCATGGACGAAGAGGCATTCACCGACGGCATCATGTTCGACGGCTCGTCGATCGCCGGCTGGAAGGTGATCAACGAGTCGGACATGAAACTGATGCCGGATCCGAGCTCCGCGGTGATCGACCCCTTCTTCGCGCAGAGCACGCTCGCTATCTTCTGCGACACGCTCGAGCCCTTGACCAACGAACCTTACGAGCGCGATCCACGCTCGATTGCCGGCAAGGCCGAGGCCTATCTCAAACAGACCGGTGTCGGCGACAAGGCGGTGTTCGGGCCGGAAGCCGAATTCTTCGTGTTCGATGACGTGCGCTTCGCCGCCGAGCCTTTCAATTGCGGCTACAAGATCGACTCGATCGAACTGCCGACCAATACCGACACCGAATACGAGATGGGCAATCTCGGTCATCGGCCGCGCACCAAGGGCGGCTATTTCCCGGTGCCGCCGGTGGACTCGGCGCAAGACCTCCGTTCGGAGATGCTGTCGGTGATGGCCGACATGGGCGTCATCACCGAAAAGCATCACCATGAGGTGGGCGCCGCCCAGCACGAGCTCGGCATCAAGTTCGGCCCGCTGGTGAAGCTCGCCGATTCCATGCAGATCTATAAATACGTCATCCACCAGGTGGCGCAGGCTTATGGCAAGACCGCCTGTTTCATGCCGAAGCCGGTTTTCGGCGACAACGGCTCGGGCATGCACGTCCACCAGTCGATCTGGAAGGGCTCGACGCCGGTCTTCGCCGGCGACAAATATGCCGACCTGTCGGATACGGCGCTGCACTACATCGCCGGCATCCTGAAGCACGCCAAGTCGCTCAACGCCTTCACCAACCCGACCACCAACTCCTATAAGCGTTTGGTGCCGGGCTACGAGGCGCCGGTCTTGCTCGCCTATTCCTCGCGCAACCGCTCGGCCTCGTGCCGCATTCCGCTCGGCTCAGGACCCAAGGCCAAGCGCGTCGAGGTGCGCTTCCCCGATCCCGCCGCCAACCCCTATCTCGCCTTCGCCGCCATGCTGATGGCGGGGCTTGACGGTATCGAGAATAAGCTCAATCCCGGCAGCCCGATCGACAAGAACCTCTATGACCTGCCGCCGGAGGAACTGGAGAAGGTGCCGACGGTGTGCGGCTCCCTGCGCCAAGCCTGCGAGGAACTCGACAAGGACCGCGCCTTCCTGAAGAAGGGCAACGTCTTCACCGACGACGCGATCGATGCCTATCTCGAGCTGAAGATGGAAGAGGTGGAGAAATTCGAGATGTTCCCCCATCCCATCGAGTTCGACATGTATTACAGCGTCTGACCAAGGACCCGACGCTTCGTCAAAAAGATGGGGCGGCCGCTTTATCGGGCGACCGCCCCACTTTGGCCCGGCCTGCCGAACCTTATGCCTTGCCACGTTCCCCCGTGGACGCGGAATAGCTCAAGGTTCCCGCCAGGCTCCCCCAAAATTCGGATCGGACCGGCTTACATCAAATAGAACACCGCGTAGAGCAGCCCTCCGCACACGAGCATGTAAATCCACTGCCTGTGCTCCTGGTACCAGCCGCCGAACATGGACGGCAGACCGAAGATCACGAAGCGGCAGAGGGACAGCGTGATGAGGGTGGCAATTGCGGCCAACAGCCAGAAGGCGACATCGCTCTGGCCGCCGCCTTGGCCGGCATCGACAAGAAGCCACTGGCTGTTGTTCGCGCTCGCAGTGATGACGGCCCAGACCGAGGCCGCCCCAATCGCCGCCAGCATGGCGTAACGGATCACCATGACGCTCAAAACCCCGCCGCTTTTGAGACGAATTTTAGGGGCCGCGCGTAAAGAAACGGGAAAGCGGTAGGCTTAAGCGGGGGTTAATGCACCCGATGTCTACGCCGCCTTCCACTTGATGGAGCAGCCGATCGAAGGGATTTGCTGGCGCGGCCCGCTTCCGGTCAGCGCAATGTCCCGCATTGCTTCGAAGAGGTCGCGCCGCACATTCGCAGGCGCCGCCTCCTTCCTGCTCGCATCGAGGCGCCCGCGATACTGCAATTCAAGCTTGGCGTTGAGGCCGAAGAAATCGGGCGTGCAAGCTGCGTCATAGGCGCGCGCCACATCCTGGCTCTCGTCGTAGAGATAGGGAAAGCTGAAACGATGCGCCGCGGCGAAGCGCTTCATGTTGGCGAAGGAGTCGTCAGGATAGTGCGCGGCGTCATTGGAGGAGATGGCGACGGCGTTGATGCCAAGTTCACGCAACTCGTTCACGTCGCGCACGATGCGGTCGATCACCGCCTTGACGTAAGGGCAGTGGTTGCAGATGAACATCACGAGCGTGCCGTTCGGCCCGCGCAGCTGTTCGAGGCTGTGGGTCTTGCCGTCGACGCCAGGCAGGGAAAAGGCGGGCGCCTTCCAGCCGAAATCGCAAACGGGGGTTTCTTCGGCCATCGCATCTATCCAGTTCGCAAATCTGTCATGGCGCGGCTCTAAGTTCGCTGCCGTTCTCCGCTCGGAAGAATGAACCCCGCATATGGCGAAAACCGATAACTTCTGCAACAGGGCCGAGGCTTACGAAGCCCATGACAATGTGCCGCTCAGCCCGGCGGGTCGAGACGCGATCGGCGACATCATCTTGCGGCGCTACAGCCGCCGCGCGGTGTTGCGCGGCACGCTCGGCACGGCCGCCGCCCTATCGCTGTTCGGGCCGGCGCTGCTCGCGAGCCGTGCTTCCGGCGCCGAGGACGTCCAGGATCGCTTCGGCTTCGCGGAGGTCGAAGCCGGCGTCGACGAGACCCATCATGTCGCCGATGGCTATCGGGCGGCGGTTCTGCTCAGATGGGGCGACCCGCTTTTTCCCGACTCGCCTTCCTTCGATCCCTTGCAGCAAAGCGCCGCCGCGCAACTGAAGCAGTTCGGCTACAACAACGACTACATTGCCTTCTTCTCGCTCGACGACAGCGGGAAGCGCGGGCTGCTCTGCATCAATCACGAATACACCAATGAAGAGGTGATGTTCCCCGGCATTCCCCGCCAGGACTTGCTCTGCTTTCCCGACATGACGGCGGAACTCGTCGATATCGAGATGGCGGCCCATGGGGTGAGCATCGTGGAGATCAGGCGCGAGGACGAAGATTGGCGCGTCGTGCTCGACAGTCCCTACAACCGCCGCATCAGCCCCACCAATAGTGTGATGAGCGTCGATGGCCCGGCCGCGGGTCATGAGCGGATGAAGACGAGCGTCGACCCGTCAGGCATGCGCATTCTCGGCACCCTCAACAATTGCGCCGGCGGGGTGACGCCCTGGGGCACCTATCTGACGGCCGAGGAGAACTTCCACGGCTATTTCTGGAGCGATTTCTGCGCGACGGGCGGCAAGACGCCGACGGGTCTGGGCGGCGCTCAGGCCAAGAGCTACGCGCGTTACGGCGTGCCGGGACTGTGGCAGGCCTGGGGCAAGTTCGTCGACCGTTTCAATGTCGACAAGGAGCCGAACGAGCCCAACCGCTTCGGCTGGATCGTCGAGATCGATCCGTTTGACGCCAGCTCCGTTCCGGTGAAGCACACCGCGCTTGGGCGCTTCCGCCACGAAGGCGCGGAGTGCATCGTCAACAAGGATGGCCGCATCGTCGTCTATTGCGGCGACGATGCCCGCTTCGACTACGTATATCGCTACGTCTCGGACGGCCATTATGACGCTGGCGACCGCAAAGCGAACATGACGCTGCTGTCGGCGGGCACGCTCTCCGTTGCCAAATTCCATGACGACGGCAAGGTGGAGTGGCTGCCGCTCGTCTTCGGCCGGCCGTGGCTGACGCCTGACTTCGGCTTCAACTCCCAGGCCGATGTGGTGATCGACGCGCGGATCGCCGCAGACCTTCTCGGCGCGACCCGCATGGACCGGCCCGAGGACGTACAGCCGAACCAGGTCAATGGCCGGGTCTACGTGATCCTGACCAACAACAAGGATCGCAAAGCCGGGGAAGAGGATACCGCTAATCCGCGGCCTGAGAACGTCTTCGGCCATATCATCGAAATAACCCCGCCTGACGGTGACCATGCCGCGGATTGCTTTGCGTGGGACGTGCTGGTGCGGTGCGGAGACCCTGCGGTCGCCGAGGTGGGCGCCTTGTGGAATCCGGAGACGTCAGACAACGGGTGGTTCGCCTGCCCCGACAATGCCGCCATCGATGGCGAGGGCCGGCTCTGGATTTCGACCGACCAGGGCGAGCCTTGGCCGAGCCGACGCGCCGACGGTCTTTATGCGCTGGAGACAGAAGGGGCGCGGCGGCGTACCGGCAAGCTCTTCTTCCGCGCCCCCGTGGGCGCGGAGTTGTGCGGGCCTTGCTTCACGCCGGATCAAGCGACGCTGTTCTTGGCGGTGCAGCACCCCGGGACCGACGGGACGGACCGTTACAAGGGCTTCGAGCGAGCCTCGACCTTCGCCGACCCGGCCACGCGCTGGCCCGACTTCGATCCCAACATGCCGCCAAGGCCTTCGGTGCTCGTCATTACCAAGAACGGCGGCGGCAAGATCGCCTGACGCGCTTCGCCCACGGGGACTCTTGAAAAAGCCGCGAACGCGTGCGAGCTAGAGTCGTTTCCCTGTGCATAGAGATTCGTGGAGCCCCTGGTGTCCAAAAGACCCATGCGCAAAGCCGCCTCATCGCGCGACCTGTTCGCCAAGCTCGAGGACGAGCTGAAGAAGAAGCCCATCAAGGGCTCAAAGCAGGCCGCGCACGGCAAATCCGCTGGCCGCTCGGACGAGGCCTACACCGCCGCCGACATCGAGGTGCTGGAGGGGCTCGAGCCGGTGCGCCGGCGACCCGGCATGTATATCGGCGGCACCGACGAGAAGGCGATGCATCACCTCTTCGCCGAGGTGCTCGACAACGCCATGGACGAGGCGGTCGAGGGCCACGCCGACCACATTGGTGTCGCGTTCGAGGCCGACGGTTTCCTCAGCGTGACCGACAATGGCCGCGGCGTTCCTGTCGACCCGCATCCCAAGTTCAGGAAAAAATCCGCGCTCGAGGTCATCATGACCACCTTACATGCGGGCGGGAAATTCAACTCGAAGGTTTACGAGACGAGCGGCGGCCTGCACGGCGTCGGCGTCTCGGTCGCCAACGCGCTGTCGGAGAGCATGGAGGTCGAGGTGGCGCGCGGCCAGAAGCTCTATCGCCAGAGCTATACGCGGGGTAAGCCCGACGGCCCGCTGAAGAGCCTGGGCGCGGTGAAGAACCGCCGCGGCACCAAGGTTCGCTTCCGGCCGGACCCCAAGATCTTCGGCAAGGGGGCGGCCTTCAGGCCGGCGCGGCTCTTCCGCATGGCGCGATCGAAAGCCTATCTCTTCCGCGGCGTCGAGATCCGCTGGTCGTGCGCCAAAGCCCTGCTCCAAGGCGACAGCGAGACGCCCGAGAGCGCCGTGTTCCATTTTCCGGGGGGCCTCAAGGATTTTCTGGCGAGCCGCATCGAAGGTCAGGAACCCGTCACCAAAGACGCGTTCACCGGAAGGATCGAGAAGACCGAAGGCTCCGGCTCGGTCGAATGGGCGATCGCCTGGATCGCCAGCGACGACGGGTTCTTGAGTTCCTATTGCAACACCGTGCCCACGCCCGACGGGGGGACGCACGAGGCGGGCTTGCGCGCCGCGCTCACCAAGAGCCTGCGCGCCTATGGCGAACTCACCGGCAACAAGCGCGTCGCCCAAGTGACGGCCGACGACGTGCTCGGCACCGCCGCCGCCATGCTCTCCATGTTCATCCGCGAGCCGGAGTTCCAGGGCCAGACCAAGGACAGGCTGGCGAGCCCGGAGGCCGCCCGCATCGTCGAGGGCGCGCTGCGCGACGCCTTCGACCATTGGCTGACCGGAAACCCGGCCCAGGCCAACCGCCTGCTCGACTGGATCATCGACCGCGCCGAGGAACGGCTCCGCCGCAGGAAGGAAAAGGAGATCGGCCGGCAGACGGCGACCAGACGCTTGCGCCTCCCCGGCAAGCTCGCCGACTGCGCGCTGAGCGGGGCGCAAGGCACGGAGATCTTCATCGTCGAGGGCGATTCTGCCGGCGGCTCGGCCAAACAGGCACGCGACCGGGCGACCCAGGCCGTGCTGCCCCTGCGCGGTAAAATCCTCAACGTCGCCAGCGCAAGCTCGAACAAGCTTGCCGACAACCAGCTCTTGGCCGATCTGATCCAGGCGCTCGGCTGTGGCACGGGGCCGCGCTATCGCGACGAAGATTTGCGCTACGAGAAAGTCGTGATCATGACCGACGCCGACGTCGACGGCGCGCATATCGCCTCGCTCCTCATCACCTTCTTTTTTCAAGAGATGCGCGGGCTCGTCGACCGAGGCCATCTCTATCTCGCCGTGCCGCCGCTATACCGCCTGAGCCAGGGCGCCAAGACCTTCTACGCGCGGGACGACGCGCACAAGGAGGCGCTTATGCGCAAGGAGTTCAACGGCAAGGGCAAGGTTGATGTGAGTCGTTTCAAAGGCTTGGGCGAGATGCTTCCGAGGCAACTCAAAGAGACGACCATGGACCCTAGAGTGCGCACGTTGCTCAGAGTCGAGATCGCCGACGACGACAAGAGCACGGGCAAGCTGGTCGATCAGCTCATGGGCAACAAGCCCGAGGCGCGCTTCCGCTTCATCCAGGAGCGCGCCGCCTTCGCCAAACCCGACGATCTGGATATTTGAGCTACAGCCAGCGCGGCACGCCTGCCTTATATTGGCGATAGGTCTCGCCGAATTGCCGCTCGAGATAGACTTCTTCGCGCTCGACCACGCCGCGCTGCAAGATGATCAGCACTGGAATCAGCAGCAGCAGGACCCACACGCTCGTCAGCATGACGGCAAGCCCGAAATAGGCGAGCACGAAGCCGATATAGATCGGGTTGCGCGTGACGCGGTAAGGCCCCTCGACCACGAGCGCCGTCGAGGGTTGCCCGGGCACGACGCTGGTGCCGGCAAGACGGAAGCGGCGGACCGAAAGCGCCGCAAGGGCAAAACCGATCGCCACGAAGGTCAAGCCGACCGAAAGCGCGAGCCCGTTCGCCGACCCAAGCCTCGGTCCGACCGGAAGGATGAGGCTCAGGAGGCAGCCGATCGCGAGCGCGCCCAGGAACAGCACGGGCGGCTTGATCGCCACATCGGCAGAGTCGGTCATATTCATGGCCTGGCGGCGGTCCCCCCTCCTTCTATCAACCTTATATTACGCGGGTTTTCCGCGCCGCGTAGATTTGCCTCTTGCGCCGATTGGTCAAGCGCCCTATTTGAGGAGCAGGCAATGCAGGGCATATTCGCCGCACTGCTTCAGTCGAGTCTTGCGCAAAGGCTGCGAATCGTTGCAGCAAATAGTTGCGCCTAAAGAAAGAAGATACGCGTGGCGCTTCGGGCCCCGCGGAATTTTTGCTAACGCATGAGCTTTTCACATCTTGGCTTAAGTCCGAAAGTGCTGACTGCCGTCACCGCGGCAGGCTTTGAAACTCCCACCCCCATACAAGATAAAGCTATCCCCTTCGTCGTCGCTGGCCGCGACGTGCTCGGCATCGCCCAGACCGGAACCGGCAAGACCGCCTCTTTCGTGCTCCCGATGCTGACGCGGCTGGAGCGTGGGCGCGCAAGAGCGCGCATGCCGCGCTCGCTGATCCTGGAACCCACCCGCGAGCTTGCCGCCCAGGTCGCCGAGCATTTCGAGATCCTCGGCAAGAGCCATAAGCTGACCGTGGCGCTTCTGATCGGCGGCGTGTCCTATGACGATCAGGACCGCAAGCTCGATCGCGGCGCCGATGTGGTGATCGCGACCCCCGGCCGGCTGCTCGACCATTTCGAGCGCGGCAAGCTGCTTCTGAACGGCATCGAGATTCTGGTGGTCGACGAGGCCGATCGTATGCTCGACATGGGCTTCATTCCCGACATCGAGCGCATCTGCAAGAAGCTGCCCTTCACGCGACAGACGCTTTTCTTCTCGGCCACCATGCCGGCGGAAATCCAGCGCCTCGCCGACAACTTCCTGCACCAGCCGGAGCGCATCGAGGTGGCCCCGCAGGCAACCGCCGCGGCGACCATCGTGCAAAGGCTGAAAAAGGCGCCCGACGACCAGGCAGGAAAACGCGAGGCGCTCAGAGCCTTGATGCGCGAGATCGACGTCAAGAACGCCATCATCTTCTGCAATCGCAAGAAGGACGTCGGCATCCTTTACCGCTCCCTCCAGCGCCATGGCTTCAGTGTCGGCGCGCTGCACGGGGACCTGGACCAGCATCAGCGCACGGCGACGCTCGATGCCTTCCGCAACGGCACGATCGCCTTCCTTGCCGCAAGCGACGTGGCGGCGCGTGGCCTCGACATTCCCGAGGTGAGCCACATCTTCAATTACGACGTGCCCATTCACCCTGAGGACTATATCCATCGCATCGGACGCACAGGGCGCGCGGGCCGCGAAGGTTTCGCCGCCATGCTGGTGACGCCGAAAGACTTCAAGGCGCTCAAGGCGATCGAGAAGCTGCTCCGCCAAGAGATTCCCTGGATCGATGGCGCACCCAGCGAAGCGGAGCAGAGAGAAGCCTCCGAGTCCCGGCCGAGCGAAAATGGCCGGCATCGCCGCGGTGGCCGCTCACGCCGCGACAAGCGCCCCCAGGGGTCGGGTGCGCCGACCAACCGTGAAAGCCATCAGCCAAGACATCAAAAGCCGAGCCCCCAGCGGAGCGCGCCCCCGCAGAACGGCAACGGCGCCGGCAAGCGGGATGAGCGCCGCAGCGACGTCCGGCAGGACCAGCACAAGCCTCAGCACCAGGGGGAGCGGAAAGGCGGCCACGTCGTTCACGGCGCCCCTGCCGAGCGGCCTCAAGGCAACGCGCCTCAGGCGGGCCGTTCCAAGCAACAGGGCATGGGCGACCACGTCCCCGCCTTCATGATGCGCCCGGTGCGGGTGACCTAGGGTTCGGAACTCCCCTTTTCCTCATCATTCCCCTCGTCATTGCCGGGCTTGACCCGCCTACGCGGGCCGACGGAACGGCATGGATGCCCGGATCAAAGTCCGGGCATGACGCAGACATTGGGTGACGCTAAGAGGCTTCGGGCGCTTCGGAGCGATCCCGCGCGGCTTCATCGGCGGGCTTGAGCGTGACCGACTCGCCGCAGCCGCAGGCGCTCGTCTGGTTCGGATTGTTGAACACAAAGCCGGAACGCATGCGGTCGGCGCGGTAATCCATCTCGGTGCCGAGCAGGAACATCACCGCGGTCGGGTCGATCAGGAGCTTGACCCCCTTGTCCTCGACCACCTCGTCGTGCGGCCCGACGTCTGAAGCATAAGACATGGTGTATTCCATGCCGGCGCAGCCGCCGTTCTTCACGCCGATGCGGACGCCTTCGACCTCCGTGCCGGAGGCGGCGGTCAGCGCGCGGATGCGCTCGGCGGCAGCCTCGGTGAGGGACATGACTTGCGGGCGGGTTTGGATCGTCATGGCTTGAAGGTGGGGCAAATCACGGGGTGGTTCAAGTGCCGGGCTCAGAACATATTGAGCGCAAGGCGCGCCTCGTCGGTCATGCGGCTCATGTCCCAGGGCGGATCGAACACGAGTTTGACCTTCACCTGGCCGACGCCCGGCACCGCCGAGATGGCATTCTCCACCCAGCCCGGCATCTCGCCGGCCACCGGGCAGCCCGGCGCGGTCAAAGTCATGTCCACCTCGATATTGTGGTCGTCGTCGACCTCAAGACGATAGATGAGGCCGAGCTCGTAGATATCGACGGGGATCTCGGGGTCGAACACAGTCTTGAGCGCCGCCACGAGATCCGAATGAAGCCGCTCGAGCTCGTCAGGCGGGATCGCCGACCCCTCCCCGCCGCCGGTGGCGCCGACGCAGGCCTTGATCTCGGCCGGCTCGAGCGCCCCGGCGGTCGCGTCCGCTTCGGGGGGGCCCGCAGACGCTCGCTCATCCAGGGAAGCGGGAGCCTCTTTCTCTCGAATTTTTTCAGCCATTTGGTCCATCGATCTTAAGCAAACATCTCACGCGTCTTGTGTAGCGCCTCGACCAGGATATCGACCTCTTCGACCGTATTATACATGGCGAAGGAAGCGCGGCATGTCGAGGTCACCCCATAGCGGGCAAGCAGAGGCTCGGCGCAATGAGTGCCGGCCCTCACCGCCACCCCATAGCGGTCGAGAATCGTACTGACGTCATGCGGGTGGGTGCCCTCCATGTTGAAGGAGATGATGCTGCCCTTGTTTTTGGCGCGGCCGAAAATGCGCAGCCAATTCAACTCGCCCAAGCGCTGCATGGCGTAACCGAGCAGAGCGTCCTCGTGGCTCCTGATGGCCTCGCGGCCGATGTGTTCGACATAGTCGACTGCGGCGCCAAGCCCGATGGCCTGCACGATGGCCGGCGTCCCCGCCTCGAATCTATGCGGCGGGTTGGCATAGGTGACATTCTCGGTGGTGACGTAGCCGATCATCTCGCCGCCGCCCTGATAGGGCCGCATCCGCTCCAGATGCTCCTTCTTGCCGTAGAGCACGCCGATACCGGTCGGCCCATAGAGCTTGTGGCCGGTGAAGGCATAGAAATCGACATCGAGATCCTGAACATCGACGGGAAGATGCACCGCCCCTTGCGCGCCGTCGGCAAGCACGGGGATGCCGCGCTCGTGCGCGATCCGCACCACCTCCTTCAGCGGGACGATGGTGCCGAGCACGTTCGACATGTGAGTCAAAGCAATCATTTTCGTGCGCGGGCTGATAAGTCGCTCGAACTCGTCGAGCAGGAATTCGCCGCTGTCGGACACCGGCGCCCATTTCAAGACCGCGCCGTGGCGCTCGCGCAGGAAATGCCAGGGCACGATGTTGGAGTGGTGCTCCATGATGGTGAGCAGGATCTCGTCCCCCTCCTTGATATGGGGGACGCCATAGGACGACGCGACGAGGTTTATCGCCTCGGTGGCATTGCGGGTGAAGATGATCTCCTCGTCGGAGCGCGCATTGATGAAGCGGCGCACCGAACCCCGCGCCTTCTCAAAATTGGCGGTGGAGAGGTTGCTCAGATAATGAAGCCCGCGGTGCACATTGGCGTATTCGTCGCCATAGGCGCGCTGGATGGTGTCGAGCACCGCGCGCGGCTTCTGCGCCGAGGCGCCGTTGTCGAGATAGACCAGCTTCTTGCCGTTCACCTCGCGGGAGAGGATGGGGAAGTCGGCGCGAATCGCCGCCACGTCGAAGGGCGTTCCTACCGCTCGCAAGTCCTTGGCCGACGGTGTGAGCACGGTCATCGGCGGCTCCTTCAGTCGAACTCGACGCCGAGCCACGCGGCCGAGGCGCGGACCAGGGCGTCGCGGAGCGCCTCGTCCTCGACGCGCTCGAGCGCCTCGCCGACAAAGGCCTGGATCAGAAGCGCGCGGGCTTCGGCTTCCGGGATGCCGCGCGATTCCAGATAGAACAGAAGGTCCTCGTCGATCTGGCCCGAGGTCGAGCCGTGGCCGCAGATCACGTCATCGGCGAAAATCTCAAGCTCGGGCTTCGAATCGAACTCGGCCGCCTCCGACAGGAGGAGCGCTCCCGCCATCTGCTTGCCGTCGGTCTTCTGCGCGCCGGGCGAGACGATGATCTTGCCTTGGAAGATGCCGCGCGCCTCGCCGTCGAGCACGCCCTTGAAGAACTCCCGGCTCGTGCAGCGCGGGACGCGGTGCTCGACCAGGAGCATCGTGTCGCAGTGCTGCCGGCCGCGCATGAGGAAGGCGCCCGAAATGTCGAGTACCGAGCCCTCGCCGGCGAAACGCGCATAGATCTGGTTGCGGGCAACGCTCGCGCCGGTCGAGAACTGGAAGGCGTCGTAACGAGCATCGGCGCCAAGCTCGACGAGCCAAGTCGAGAGATGGAGTGCGTCCTCCCCCTCACGCTGCAGCTTCACATGCTTGATTGCGCCCTTGTCGCCGATCCTGACCTCGGTTGCCGCATTGCGCTGAAGTCCGCGGAGGCCAAGGCTGCCAAAGCTTTCTACCAGCATGGCTGAACTTCCGGGCTCCGCCACCACGACGTTCCTGGTAACGGTCGAGGCGGGCTCGCCCCTGCCGTCGAGCAGAATGATATGGACAGGCTTTTTGAGGGTCACGCTGGCGCCGATGCGCAAGGCCACGCCGCCGGTCATCAGAGCGGTGTTGAGGGCGAGCACCGGATCGTCCTCGCGCGGATTGACTTGAGCGAGAGCGGTCTTGAGCCAGGAAGGAGGCTTCTCCAGAGCGTGGGCGAGCGAAACCGCCTCGACGCCTGCCTCCTTCAGTCCGGCCATATCCGAGAGATCGGCCCTGAGATCGCCCTCGACGACAACGAGACGATAGGCGGGAAGCTTCGCCACCTCGCTGCCAAGCGCGTGTTTTAGCTCGGCCTCGCCCACGGCAATGCCTTCCGCCTTCAACAGCGGGTTGACGTCGGCAAGCCGCGCGCGGAGATCGGTATATTTCCAGGCCTCGATGCGGCGATGGGGCAGCCCGAGGCGACCGTAAGCCTCGATGGCCTTGGTCCTGAGGTCCGATACCCATTTGTTGCGGGCGCCAGGGAGCGCCTTCTCGGCGCTGGTGAACAGATCGAGAAGCTCCTGTTCGGCCTTGGTCCTGAACTGCTGGACTGGCAAGTCCATCGCGCGTCTTCCCCTTAGGCGGCCGCGCCGCTCGCGGCCTCGCCGAACTCCGCGTAACCCGACTCTTCAAGCTCGAGCGCAAGCTCAGGGCCGCCGGAGCGCGCCACCCTGCCGTCGGACAGAACATGCACCCGGTCCGGCACGATGTAGTTCAGGAGCCGCTGATAATGGGTGATGACGAGCATGGCGCGTTTGGGGCTTCTCAGCGCATTCACCCCTTCGGCCACGATGCGCACGGCATCGATGTCTAGCCCCGAGTCGGTCTCGTCGAGCACGCACAGCGCCGGCTCGAGCAAAGCCATTTGCAGGATTTCATTGCGCTTCTTCTCGCCGCCGGAGAAGCCGACATTGAGCGGGCGCTTCAGCATCTCGATGTCGATCTTGAGCAGCTTCGCCTTGGCGCGCACGAGCCTCAAGAAGTCGGGGGTGGAGAGCTCCTCCTCCCCGCGGGCCTTGCGCACAGCATTCACCGCCGTACGCAGGAACGTCATGGTGGCGACGCCTGGGATCTCCAGGGGGTATTGGAAGGCCAGGAACACGCCTGAGGCGGCTCGCTCGCTCGGGCTCATGGCGAGCAGGTCCTCACCCTTCCAGGTGACGGAGCCCGCCGTGACCTCGTAGTCCTCCTTGCCGGCCAGCACATAGGCGAGCGTGGACTTGCCTGAGCCGTTGGGCCCCATGACGGCATGCACCTCGCCCTGCGGCAAGGTGAGGTCGAGGCCCTTCAGGATCTCGCGGCCATCAACATTGACGTGCAAATTCTTGATCTCAAGCATTACGATTCTTCTCTAACCCCTTGCCACTGAGTCTGAATTCGATTGCGGATTTAGCCGACCGAGCCTTCTAGGCTGATGCTGATGAGCTTCTGCGTCTCGGCCATGAACTCCATGGGCAGCTGCTGGAGCACGTCGCGCACGAAGCCGTTGACAATCAGCGCCACGGCCTCCTCGGCCGAAAGCCCGCGGCTCAGGCAGTAGAACAGCTGGTCGTCGGAGATCTTCGAGGTGGTCGCCTCGTGCTCGAAGGTCGCGCTCGCGTTCTTCGCCTCGATATAGGGCACGGTATGCGCGCCGCATTTATCGCCAATCAGCAGTGAATCGCAGCAGGTGAAGTTCCGCGCATTGGCGGCCCGGCGATGCGCCGAGACTAGCCCGCGATAGGTGTTGTTGGAGTGCCCGGCGGCGATGCCCTTGGAGATGATGCGGCTCGAGGTGTCCTTGCCGAGATGGATCATCTTGGTGCCGGAATCGACCTGCTGATAGCCGTTTGAGATGGCGATCGAGTAGAACTCCCCTCTGGAGCCGTCGCCGCGCAGGATGCAGGAGGGGTACTTCCAGGTGATGGCGGAGCCGGTCTCGACCTGCGTCCAGGAGATGTGCGCGTTCTTGCCCCGGCAATCGCCACGCTTGGTGACGAAATTGTAGATGCCGCCCTTGCCTTCCTTGTCGCCAGGGTACCAGTTCTGCACCGTCGAATATTTGATTTCGGCATCGTCGAGCGCGACGAGCTCGACCACGGCGGCATGCAACTGTTTTTCGTCGCGCATAGGCGCGGTGCAGCCTTCGAGATAGCTCACGTAAGAGCCCTCGTCGGCGATGATCAAGGTGCGCTCGAACTGGCCGGTCTGCTCCGCGTTGATGCGGAAATAGGTGGACAGCTCCATGGGGCAGCGCACGCCCGGCGGCACATAGACGAATGAGCCGTCGGAGAACACCGCCGAGTTGAGCGTGGCGTAGAAATTGTCGGTGATGGGCACCACGGAGCCCAGATATTTGCGCACCAGTTCGGGATGGGTCTTCACCGCCTCCGAGACGGAAGAGAAGATCACGCCGGCCTTGGCCAGCTCCTCCTTGAAGGTCGTGACCACCGACACCGAATCGAACACGGCATCGACCGCAACGCGGCCTTCGACCCGGGCGCCCTCGACGCCGGCGAGCACCTTCTGCTCGGACAGCGGGATGCCGAGGCGCTCGTAAGTCCGAAGCAGCTCGGGGTCGACGTCGGCGAGGCTCTTGGGCCCTTCGGTGCTCTTGGGCGCCGAGTAGTAATAGAGGTCTTGGAAGTCGATCTTGGGGTGAACGACATTCGCCCAGGTCGGCTCCTGCATGGTGAGCCAGCGGCGATAAGCCTCGAGGCGCCAGTCGAGCAGCCAGTCGGGCTCGCCCTTCTTCGCCGAGATGAAACGGACCACGTCCTCGTTGAGGCCCTTAGGGGCCTTGACCGACTCGATGTCGGTGAAGAAGCCGTATTTGTACTTGTCGACGTCGATCTCTTTGACGCGAGCGACGGTCTCTTGCACTGCCGGCATGGCTCTACTCCAAATCCTTATCCATGTTTGAGCATGATCTTGTCGGAAAACCGGTTCCCACTTTTCCGGATCATGCTCTAGCGGCTCCTTAGGCCGCCACCCTAGGCCTGAGCCGCTTAATGAGCTCGGCAAAGGCCTTAAGGAAGTTTTCGATATCGGCACGCTTGGTCGCAAAACCAAGGCTTACGCGGATCGCGCCTTGGGCAATTTCCTCAGCCACGCCCATGGCGCTCAACACATGCGAGGCCTCCACCTTGCCCGAGGAGCAGGCGCTCCCTGAACTCACGGCGACGCCGGCAAGATCGAGCCCGATCACTAAGGTCTCAGCCTTGGCGCCCGGCACCGCGATGCACGTCGTGTTGGGCAGCCGCTTGACGCGCGCCGCAAGCACCACGGCATCCGGCGCGATGGTCAACGCGCCCTTCTCCAACTCGTCTCTCAGCGCCGCAATCGTTCCCATCTTCGCCAGGTCGGCAGCGGCAAGCTCCGCCGCCACGCCAAACCCGACAATGCCGGCGACATTCTCCGTGCCGGCGCGCTTGCGCCGCTCCTGGGCGCCGCCCTTGACGAGGGGCTCAACCGACGCGCCATTGCCCAGAACCAAGGCGCCCACGCCCTTCGGACCGCCGAGCTTGTGGGCAGAGAGGCTCAGCATGTCGGCGCCAAGCGCGGCCATGTCGAGCTTGATCCTCCCCGCCGCCTGAACGGCGTCGGTATGGAGGAGCCCGCCAGCGCTGTGAACGATCTTTGAAGTTTCCGCGACCGGCTGAATCGCGCCGGTTTCATTATTGGCGGCCATCAGGGAAACAAAAGGCCTCCAACCCCCTAAATGGTGTTTCTCAAGCTCTTTCGCAAGGATTTCGAGGTCGACGACGCCATCTGGCGTGACGGGAATCCTCGTCGTGGTTTCCGGATAGAATCGCCCGCCGGAGAGCACCGAAGGATGCTCCACCGCCGACATGTAGCAATGCCAGGCTCCGCCCGCTTGCGCGGCGAGCGCGAGAGCGTTGGCCTCGGTGCCCCCGCTCGTGAAGATCACGTCTTCGGTCCGCGCGCAGACAAGACCTGCCACCTTCGCCCGCGCCGCCTCGATGGCCGCGCGCGCCGCCCTTCCCTCGGCATGAACCGAGGAGGGATTGCCATAGAGATAGAGAGTCGCGGCAAAGGCCTCGCGCACTTCGGCGCGAAGCGGTGCGGTGGCGTTATAGTCGAGATAGGAGCGCTGGTTCATGCTTTGACGAAGCTCGCGGCCAATGGCCGCCGGTTAACGCTTGCA
>Ga0214473_10000645_pt1 | contig 48472 bp, 42 predicted proteins | sample RVTome_7_FD_203509 | JGI IMG/M metagenome (GOLD analysis project Ga0214473, IMG submission 203509) | Soil microbial communities from uranium-contaminated site in the Upper Colorado River Basin, Wyoming, United States - RVT98D197 | ecosystem: Environmental > Terrestrial > Soil > Contaminated >...
GCGAGTGACGGTGCGCCGGCCCGGCCCGACGATCTCACCGTGATCAGCTGGGCCCTCTGCCATACCGAGGCTACCAAGGTCGCCAACCGCATGGAGACGCGGTTCCCCTCTGAGCCCTGGGCCCGCGCCCGGATGTTCGGTCAGACGGTCAACGGCGCCTTGCACGTGGCCCTGGTGAATGCCCTGGCGCGGCGCGGACACCCCGCCGTCGCCCCCGGGCTGCTTCCGCAGTGGGGCGAGCGGGAATCCCCTGAATACGGGCGCGCGTCCACTTGGTCGGAGCGTCACGTCGCCCACATCTCCGGTCTGGGCACCTTCGGCTTGGCCGGAGGGTTGATCACCGAACGCGGGCAGGCGGTGAGACTCGGATCGGTGGTCGTACGGGCTACCATCCCCCCAACGCCGAGACCGTACTCTGATCCCTTTGCCTATTGTCTGTTCTTCGCCCGGGGAACATGTGGGTCTTGCGCCGATCGATGCCCTGTGGGCTCGGTCAGCAGAGAGGGGCGCGACAAGGACGCCTGCGCCCGTCACCTGCGGCCGGTGACCGAGGAGTATGTGCGTCGGGAGTTCGGCTTCGTCGGCTACGGCTGCGGTCTGTGTCAGACCGCGGTGCCTTGCGAATCCGGCGTTCCGAAGCCTCTCCGGCCGCCGGCCTAGACGTTGCCGCGCTCGTCGAACTCGGCCACCAGATCGGCGTCCGCGATCGGGGCGGAGTCCTGAACCGCGTCGGCCAGACGTCTGCGCCGGCGCCAGAGGGTAGTGCGCCAAATGGCTAAGCCCAGGAGCAAGAGCCAAGCGAGCACTTCCAATGTCTGCCCCACTGTGTTGGCGGTCGTGCGCCCGTAGTAGAGGGTCACGTGGCTCTGGGTGGGTATGACCATCATGAACGACGGCGATACCAGGTACGGCCCTTCGGCGCCTTTAACATGCCAGTTGGGGAAGTACGAGATCTTGATCCAGTGCGGCTGCCCGACGGCCGTGGTGTCGAAGGAGAGGCTCTCATTCTCCAGTTTCTCGCCGGTGACATGGCCCTCCGTGTTGATAGGCACCACGGGAGGAGTGGCGGCCTGGTCGGGGGTAATTGAAGCGAACTGCTGAAGCGCGGCCTCTCCCTTATCCAGGACTATGGGAGTCTCGAGATCGTCGGGATTGAGATACCAGTCGACTGCCAGGTCGCGCCACGCAGGCAGCGGGACGCTGACCCTTACGGGCTTGTTTTTCATCACCTCGACGTAGCCGGTGGTCCCGACGATACGGAACACGTTGTAGTCACCGAACGTTGCCAGTAGCTCCGCGCGCGAGTCGGCGGTAACCTCGCCGGTCACCTCGGGTGAGAAGGTCAGCAGGTAAGGGATGTTCATGAGTTGCAAATGGGTGATCCCTTGAGCCACGTTGCGCGACGGGTACCTGACGCCGATAATTGCGTTGCTCGCCTCTTTGGAGAGCTCCGCTTGGTTGATGAAGTGGAACGGAGCTGTAAAGGATGCCTCCATCAAGGTGCCTTCCATCGTGGGCAATCCGGTCCAGTAAGGAATGATCTCGAAGGCTCTGGGCGTCCCGAACTCGTCGATCTTCTGCCCGTGCTCCACCATCACCCGGCCGGGGGTCAGCGTGGCGATGTAGTCGTTGATCTCGTTGTACTGGGTCCAGTTCGCCTTGCCCTCGTAACCGGAGTAGTTCCACTTGATCCACCCCGCCGCGGTATGGCTGGTGACGATGATGACCGCTCCCAGCACGATGGCCACCACCGGCACATAGATACGCCGCGCCGAGACGCCGCGCAGTCGGAAGAGATCCCGCATCATGACCGCGAACGGGCGGACCAGCCATGCGGCGCCATAGGCGGCCCACAGGTGGATGGAGATGTAGAAAAAAGGCAGGATGCGGGCGTTCCACAAGCGGCCGTTGGGAAGTACCCAGAAGAGCACCAGGGTGACGACGGTAATCCAGGCCAGGGGCAGCAGCCTTTTCTCCCTGCGCGCTACCGCGTAGGCCATACCGACCAGGCCCAAGGTGGCGGCCGGCAGGAGCTGCACGGGCAAGAGATCCTTGATGGAATGCAGTTGATCCCAGGCCATGTGCGCCGTCCACCCCAGGTTGGCCGCGAACGGAAGCGACCAGAACGCGGTCAGGGAGAAGCCCACGGCGGCCACGGCCACCAGATACCCGAGCGAGCGCCACCGGGGAGTGACGAGCAATAGTCCGGGGATGATGCACACCAGTACGACCGTGGTCACGATGTGCGACAGCACCAGGGCCATGAGGATGAGACAGTTGAGCACGAAGAGCATATTGAAGCGGGGCTTCTCCATGCCCCTGTACATAGTGCCCAAGAGCAGGAACACCAGGGCAAGACTCAGCATATAGCCGAACTCGCCCGCCAGCGTGCTGAGGATATTCCCCCCGTAGATGGAGTAGCTCTCCATGAGAAGAAAGATCAGCGCGAACATCGCCGCCATGATGGGGAAAGGCCGCCGTACCCGCCACAAACGGCCCGTGGCGTAGGCGGTGGCCGGCAGAGCGAACACTCCCAGCACCGTCACTATCTTGAACGCAACCAGGTAGGGGATGAACCAGTCGAAGATGGCTATGAGCAGGAATGGGAAGGGGAAGTAGAAGGTGAGCATGGGCATGCCGGCATACCAGCCCGGCGCCCACCCGGTCAGACGAAAGTGAGGCAGCAGCTCCTGGATGAGGTATTGAGCAGGATAGTGATGCGCCCCGGTATCGCCGCCTGCCGTCGTGGTGAGACTGAAGAGCAGGTTGGGCCTAAAGAAGATGAAGAGAGTGGTGTAGATGGCCAAGAAGGCGAGCAGCGTAGGGACCCAATCCCAGATGCTCCTCTTCTCCACCAGATCTTCGCGCTCAGGACCCAGCATTCCCTTCCTTCCACAACACCAGCCGTAGCTGCAAGAGACCCTTCATCGTACGCGGTATGCGACGTACTATAGACGAACGCGGTTTCCTTTTCTCCTCCACCGTCACCGGAATCGCCCAGACCGTCACCCCGCCTCGGCGGGCCCGGATGATCAGCTCGGTATCAAACAGGTCGCGGGTCATGACCGTTTCAGGCGCAAAACGCTGCACCACGTCGCGCTGCAATACCTTCATGCCATGAGTGTCGTCCATGCGCCGATCGAACAGTAAACGCAGGATAGTGGTGAACCCCAGCGACACTACATGCCGTGCGGGCGAGCGGCGGTCGTTCGCGCCCTGCATGAGCTTGCTGCCGACCACCGCGCCACACATGGCAGGCAGGTCGCCGCAGCCTGCGTCGGCTCCGACGCCCGCCGGCAGCGGGCGGGCGTCCGCGAGCAGCTCACCGGCTTTGAGCATGAAGTCCACATCGTGAAAATCGATGTCGAAGTTGACGATGAGATCGCCCCGGGCGGCGAGCATGCCGGTCTTCATGGCGGCTCCGTAGTCGGGTACAGGCACGCGCAAGGCGCGGATGCGGGGATTCCCCGCGGCCAGAGCCTCGGCCAGGGCCGGCGTATCGTCCGAGCTGCCATTCTCGGCCAGGAGAAGCTCGTAGTCGACCCCCCGAGCCTCCATCTCGTCCACCAGTTCGGCCACCTCGCCGGCAAGGCACTCGGCCTCGTTGTGAATGGGGATGACGATGGAGTAGCGGGGACGTCCGCCATCCTGGGCCCGTACATCGGCTCCCGACGATCGAGGCGGCCGGCCGCCCGGAGGCAGCGTGGATGCGAGGTCAGCCATTGTCCCTCCCCCTGAGGGCCGTGTGCTTGAACGCCAGGTAGCGGCTGCCGAGGAAGTTCCAGGCAACCGACACGACCGCCGACGCGAATGCCTTGGCCATGCGCACCAAGAACGTGCCCTCGCCGACCCACAGACCGAGCAAGGTGAAGACCACCACGTTCACAGCCAGCGGCGGCAGGTTCACGGCGAAGAACACGGCGAATTCGCGCTTGCCCCGCGTCGAACCGCGAGCGCCAAAAGTCCAGTACTTATTCCATACGAAGCTGTTGCAGATGCCCAGAATGTACGAGAGGCCTTTGGCGGCCACCTCTGGCATGCCCGGGATCAGCCCCAATAGATAGAAAGCGACCAGATCGACGGTCGTGTTCGCGAAACCCACGATGATGAAGCGGACGGCCTGCCCGGCCATCCGGTCGCGCCGCAGGAGGTCGGGAATCAGGCGCCGACGCCGCGGCTCCTGCTCTATCGAGTTCTGTTCTTGACCGGAAACTACGGGAACGGGACTCACGACCCCCCTAAGATCCAACTGGCCTGGCCCGCCGGAGGCAAGCGGTCTATATGCTAACATCCCTCAGTCCTCCAGTGGCCGGCCCTCCAAGGGCCAGAATACGGGCGAATGACCAAGCAATCGGCCATGTGATGCCTCCTCTCGACACCAATCGCGCGATGCCGACCACGGTGGCCTTCCGCACCATCGGCTGCAAACTCAATCAGTGTGAGACCGCTCAGATGCAGGAAGCTCTGGCCGCGTCGGGCTACCGGCTCGTGGAGTGGGACGATGCCGCCGACGTCCGGGTCGTCAACAGCTGCACGGTGACCGCCAAGAGCGATCGAACCTGCCGGCGTGAGATCCGTCTCGCCAAGCGTCTCGATCCCGACTGTGTGGTGGCGGTGACCGGCTGCTACGCCCAGGTCGATCCCGATGCGGTGGCCGCAATCCCTGGAGTCGACTTGGTATTGGGCAATATCGAGAAATTGCGCTTGGGCGACTACCTGGCCGGGCTTGGTGCCGGACGCGCGGATGGGTTCGGAGCCGAACGAGGAGCGGTCGGCGACCTCGGAGAGGAGCCGGCGCTCCTTACACCGCTTCGATCGGCGCCCCCTTCGCCCCCCATTTCTGTATCGACCTATCCTAGCCACCCCATTTTCGAGGGAGAGTTTATCTCCCACTTCTACGGCTACACGCGAGCCTTTCTTAAGATCCAGACCGGGTGCGATTCGCACTGCAGTTATTGCGTGATTCCGTTGGCCCGCGGCCCGGCCCGCAGCATGCCTCGCGCCGAGGTGCTGGAACAAGTGCGCCTGCTGGCCGCCCGAGGCTTCCGCGAAGTGGTGCTCACCGGGATCAATTTGGGAAGCTGGGGGCGCGGCACCGGTGAGGGCACTCTCGCTGATCTTCTGGCTCACCTGGCGAAGAATGGGGGGCCGCCCCGCTATCGCCTGAGCTCCATCGAGCCGTTGGAAATCGATTCCTTGCTTCTCGATACCCTTGAGAGCATGGGAGAGCGGGCGGCGCATCATTTCCATCTGCCGCTGCAAAGCGGAGCCGATTCTGTGCTTCGGCGCATGAAACGACCCTACGGCGCAGCCGACTATCTGGGCATCATCACGCGACTGGCCCAGCGCTTCCCCGACTCCGCCCTTGGAGCCGACGTGATCGTGGGGTTTCCCGGCGAGACCGACGAGGAATTCGAAGAGACCTATACCTTCATGGAGCACTCGCCCCTCACCTACTTTCACGTGTTCAGTTACAGCGATCGGCCGGGCACAGCCGCGTCGGCCATGACGCCCAAGGTCCGGCCGGACGCCGTCCATGCGCGTAGTCTGCGCCTGCGCGAGTTAGGTGAGCGTAAGAATGCGGCCTTCCGGGAACGTCTCTCCGGAAGCCAACAACGGGCGTTGGTCTTGAGGGAGCGGGGAGACGACGGCCGGCTGGTGGGACTGACTGGTAATTACATGGAGGTGCTCGTCGCCGGCGACGACTCTCTCATGAACCGCTTCGTCCGGGTGCGGCTCGACCGGCTCCTGCCCCACGGGCGTTGGGAGACCACTCTGGTTGGCCTAGAGGAGGCCGCCTGATGCGCGCCGTGCTCCAACGGGTCACATGCGCCTCGGTTGAGGTGAACGGCCGGGTCGTGGGAAAGACGGACGCCGGTCTTCTGGTCTTCTTAGGCGTGGGACGCGATGATGTGGACGACGCCACTCGTGGATCGGCGGAAGCTGTGCTCCTCGCGGAAAAAGTGGCCAATCTGCGTATCTTTCCCGACGCAGACGGCAAGTCGAATCTATCGCTACTCGACACCGGGGGGGCAGCGCTGGTGATCAGCCAGTTCACACTATATGCCGACTGCCGCCGAGGCCGGCGGCCATCGTTCACGGATGCCGCCGATCCGTCGCCGGCCGAGACGCTGGTGGAAGAGTTCCGCGTGGCCTTGGAGCGCCTGGGGGTTCGCGCAGCCGCAGGAGTGTTCGGGGCGCACATGACCGTGTCGCTGGTCAACGACGGTCCCTACACAATCCTTCTCGATACTGGGGCGCTCGCCGGCCCCCGGGGCCGGCGGAGCGCCCCTTATGGAGGCTGACGTGCACTTGCCCGATTACCACACCCACACCGCGCGCTGCGGCCACGCCACAGGTCGACCGATCGAGTACGTGGAAGTAGCCCAAGCGAAGGAACTTTCCGGGATAGGCATCGCCGACCACATCCCCTTGCTGCCCCAGCCGGACGCCGGGCTCTCAATGGGCGTATGCGACCTGGCTGACTACGTGGCCGAGGTGCAGGAACTTAAAGCCCGTTTTCCCGGCTACGTGCTCTTGGGCGTGGAGGCCGACTACCGGCCCCACACCATCTCCGATGTCGGATCCCTGCTCGAGAGTTACCCTTTCGACTACGTCATCGGCTCGATCCACCACCTGGGAACCTGGGGCTTCGACGATCCACGCGAGATGGACCGCTACGCGGAGCATGATATCGACGACGTGTGGGGTGAGTACTTCGATCTAGTGGGCGACGCCGCCGAATCGGGGTTGTTCACGATCCTGGGACACCTCGACCTGGTGAAGAAGTTCGGCTACCGCCCCACTCGCGCACTCAAGATGGAGCTCGACCGCCTGGTAGACCGTGTCGCCCGGGCCAACGTGTTGGTTGAAATCAACACCGCCGGACTCCACAGACCGGTGGGCGAAGCCTACCCCACCCTCGATATCCTTCGCCGGCTGTGCGAAGCCGGGGTGGGCATCACCTTCGGCTCGGATGCGCACCGGCCCGACGAGGTGGGTCGCGACTTCGCGCATGCGGTCTACCTAGCTCAAGCCGCCGGATACACGGAATACGTATCTCTCGACGGCGATCGCGAAGGCGGGCGGGCCCGTGTGCGGCCGAACCCCTTCGTGCCCCCGCAGCCCGATGAAGACCGGCGCTCCGGCGAGGCCCCCCAGGCGGCGCACGCGTGAGAACGATCGTCATCTTCAACCCCACTTCGGGCAGAGGACGAGGGGGGGCCATCGCCTCGGCGGTTGAGCGGGGATTGGTCAAGCGTGGGCTGGAGGTTGAACTGCACGCCACCCGCCGGCCCAAAGATGCCACACGGATCGCTCGGGACTTTGCGACCGATGCCCACATAATCGTGGTTGTAGGGGGAGACGGCACCATCAACGAGGTAGCAAATGGCATGGCCTGCGGACGCGCGGCAGCCGGCGATACCGCTCCGGGGGGCGGCGCCCCGGCCTGGGCCGGGGCCGGGAACGGCGCGAGCAGCGGCATAGCCACCCTGGGCATAGTGCCGGCGGGCACCGTGAACGTGCTGGCCCTCGAGCTAGATCTGCCCTTCCAGGTAGAACGCGCCTGCAATGTCATCGCCGGCGGCAAGACTATCTCGCTCGATCTGGGACGGGTGAACGAGCGACGTTTCGTGCTGATGATGGGCGCCGGTATCGACGCCCTCACCGTACGGAACATCGACCCCCGGGCCAAGAGACTCTTCAAAGAACTGGCCTTCTTCACCACCGGTGTGAAAGCCGGCTTCGCTGAGCGCCCTCAGGCTTTCCTGGTGAGGGCTAATGGGCAAGAACATCGGACCACCTTCTTCGTGGCCGGGAACAGCCGGTACTATGCCGGGCGCTTTGGGGTCACCCCCGGCGCCGATCCCACCGATGGTCTACTCGACCTGCTAATCTTCACCGGAACCACGCGGTCGAGTCTGGCCGTCTTTTGGATGGGAGTACCGAGTGGGCTCCATCTGCGCAATGCGAACGTCGTCTACCTGCGCTCGGAACGGGCCGAACTGGAGCCGATAGAGGACAAAGACACTGTGTGGTATCAAACCGACGGCGAACTGGCAGGCAGGCTCCCCGCCGTAGTGGAGATCGACCGGCACGCGCTCGACGTACTGGTACCCTGACCCAATTTACCTCTACGGGCAGAAATCAACGACCAGAAGAGAGATGGAAAGATGTTCGTAGCAGTCAGAAGAGGCAGTTCGATGGCTTTGGTCTTGGGTGTTTTGGGCGCACTCGCCTGGCTCGCGGCCGGATGCTCCGGAGCCGGTGAGAGTGCCTCGACAAGCAGCACCGGTGGTTCGACCGTGACCACGGCAGCTGCAGCCAACGGCACCGCACAGACGACAACCACCAGCCAGGCGCAAAGAGTTGTGGTTGGAGGTAAGACCCCCGAGGAGTATGCAGCAGCGCTGCCCGATCTCGAGAAGGCCGTACAGGCTAACCCGACCGATCTTGCCGCCCTGCAGGAACTGGCCGTCGCCCAGTACAACACGAACAAATACGATGAAGCGGCGGCCACCTACCAGAAGATGCTGCAGCTCAAAGATGATGCCGTCACGCATAACAACTACGCCAACGTACTGCGGGACGCGGGCCAAGCCGACCAGGCCAAAGCCGAGTACGAGAAGGCCATAGCGGTTGATCCGTCGCTGGCCGTCGCCTACCTGAATCTGGTCGGGATGTACGCCACCGAGAAGAACCTCACCGAAGCCAATAAGGTCCTCGATCGCGGTATCGGCGCTACTACCGGGGATGATCAGACACGGCTGAAGAACTACAAAGACAAGCTGAACACTCCGACCACAACGACATAGCCGCTCCGGGGGAGCCGGCGCCGGGACGGAGCTTCCGCTCTCGTAGAACGTTGCTGGTCGCCGCAGGCGCCGCCATCATCGTGGTCATCGTGGCGGTCATCGCGGGGCCGGCCGGCCGTGACCGCGCCGCCACTGAGCTGTTGGAGTCCTTGGCCTCCGCCGTCACCGGCACCACCGACCAGCTAACCTCCGACGAAACCTCGACCGGCCCCACCCTGGCGCCGGCCACGGGACGAGTCCAGCCCTCCGAGAAGGACTGGGCCGCGTTGCTCCCCAGACTGCAGGAGGTCGCGGCGGCAGACCCGGGCGACGTGACCACCCAGCGCAAACTGGCCCTCGCCTACTACAATCTGGGCCGGCTCGACGAGGCAGCCGTCGTCTACAAACGTCTGCTCGCGGTCAAAGAAGACCCAGTGCTGCGCAACCGCTTGGGCAACACGCTCCGCGACCTCGGCGACCCGGCAGGCGCCGAGGCCGCCTATCGCGAGGCCATCACTGACGACCCCGCCTTGGCACCACCCTACCTCAATCTGGCCGAGCTGCTGTGGCGGCAGGGAAGGGACGCGGAGGCGCTCGCGGTGCTGGACGAAGGGGTGGCCAAGGTGCCGGAAGAGAGTCGGGCCGCCTTGCGGAAGGGGCGCGACTTTCTGGCCGGACCTGGTTAGCCGTTTGCGCTTGCCGACCTCCGAAGGTCAAACTCGCGCCTAGGAGCTCATTTCAGAATGACGCTTCGCCGACAGGTTGCGATCGGCGCGGGTGAGGCAAAGACGCAAGGAGTGCTCGTAGCAGCGCACGGAGCGCATCCGCCGCAGATCAGGCCTTCGCTACCTCCACCGTTACCGATAGCCCATTGACTTTGAGGTCTTCTCGGTAGGAGTCTGGGGCGGCGGAATCCCCAGCGGAGTCATCCCCGGCCTCAAAGGCGCCGCCTTCCGTCGTTCCGCCTGTCGCCCCGGCCAATGCGCCGGCCAATGCGCCGGCCGCAGCCGTGCGGCGGGCGTCGCCTGACATCCCCGGGCCGCTCACCTCCAGACTGACCGTGAGCGTCTCCTTCTTCACCCAGTCGCCATGGACCGCGAGCATCTCGCCGATCTCGTCCGGGCCGATGATGCGCAGGTGGATACGATCGTCGATCTGGAAGTCCGCGGCCTTGCGGGTGTTCTGGATGTGGTGCACCAGTTCCCGGGCCAAGCCTTCGCGCAGCAGCGCGGGCGAGAGGCGCGTGGAGATAGCCACTGCCACCCCGCCGTCGCGCTCTACCCGAAAACCCTCGCGTTCGTGGGCTTCCACGACGAAGTCTTCGGGGGCGAACTCGTATTCGCGTCCCTCTACCGCCACCATGACCGAGCGACCACTACCCACCCAGTCGCCGGCCACGTCTGCAGGAAGAGCGGCCACGGCTTGAGCCACCGCCGGCGTGTTCTTGCCAAACCTGGGCCCGAGGGTGCGGTAATTGGGCTTGATGACGTAGCTCAACAATTCGCCGGCCGATTCTACGTATTCGATGGCTTTCACGTTCAGCTCCTCGGCCACCACGGCGGCGAGGCTCTCGACGGCCGCCCGTTCCCGGTCGCGACAGGCGACCACGGCCACCTCGATAGGCTGGCGGGTCTTGATCTGGGCAGAGTTGCGGGCCGCCCGGCCCATGTTCACCACCTGGCGGGCCACGGCCATGCGGAAGGAGAGGTCTTCGTCGATCAGGGCTTCGTCGGGTGCGGGCCAGTCCACTAGATGCACCGACTCCGGCGCTCCCGGCGAACGTTCGGCCACCAGATTTTGATAGAGCTCCTCCGCGAGAAACGGCGTGAAAGGCGCTAGTAGCTCGGAGAGGGTCACAAGGCACTCGTTCAAGGTGAGGTAGGCGGCGATCTTATCCGTGTCGGCCTCGCTCTTCCAGAAGCGGCGGCGGGAGCGGCGCACGTACCAGTTGGAGAGCTCGTCCACGAAGTCGGCGATGGCCCGGCCCGCGGCGAAGGCGTCGTACTGGTCGAGCTCGGCGGTCACCTCGCGTACGAGAAGGTGCAGGTCGCCCAGGATCCAGCGATCCATGAGGCTGCGCCTGGCCACGGGGACGTTATGCTCGGCCGGGTCGAAGCCGTCGATGTTCGCGTACAGCGTGTAGAAGGAGTAGGTGTTCCAGAGGGTTAGGGTGAACTTGCGGATAACCTCGTCCACGTTCTCCGGCCCAAAACGGCGGGCGAACCAGGGGGAGCTGACCGTGAACAGGTACCAGCGCAGCGCGTCGGCGCCCTGCTTGTCGAGGATAGCCCAGGGATCGACCACGTTGCCGAGGCGCTTGGACATCTTGCGGCCCTCGTTGTCGAGGATGTGGCCCAAGCAGAGCACGTTGCGGTAGCAGGTGTGGCCCGTGAGCAGGGCGCTGATGGCGAGCAGGCTGTAGAACCAGCCCCGGGTCTGATCGATGGCCTCGCAGATGAAGTCGGCCGGGAAGCGCTTCTCCCACATCTCCTGGTTCTCGAAGGGATAGTGCCACTGCGCAACCGGCATGGCACCGGAGTCGAACCAGGCGTCGATTACAGCCGTCACCCGGCGCGCCTCGGCGCCGCACTCAGGACAGGCGAGCGTGACCTCGTCCACGTAGGGGCGGTGGAGCTCCAGCCCCGACAGATCGCGCCCGGCCAGCTCGCCCAGTTGGGCTCGAGAGCCGATCACAGTGTCGTGCCCGTCTTCGCAGCGCCACACCGGCAGCGGCGTGCCCCAGTAACGATCGCGGGAGAGCGACCAGTCGATATTGTTCTCCAGCCACTTGCCGAAGCGGCCATGCTTCAGGTGGTCGGGATACCAGGTGACCTCCTCGTTGGCAGCCAGCACCGCCTCCTTGCGGGCCGTGGTGCGCACGTACCAGGAGGTCTTGGCGTAGTAGATGAGGGGCGTGTCGCACCGCCAGCAGTGAGGATAGTTGTGCTCGTAAGGCTGGCGAGCGAAGAGCAGGCCCCGGGACTCCAGCTCGTCCATGATCCCCGCGTCGGCGTCCTTGACGAACACCCCCGCCCAGGGCACGATCTCGACGGTAAAGCGGGCCTCGTCGTCCACGGGCATGATCACCGGCAGATCGTTCGCCTGGCCCGCGGCCATGTCGTCGGCGCCGAAGGCCGGGGCGATGTGGACGATGCCGGTCCCCTCGTTGGTGGCCACAAAATCGCCGCTGATGACCCGCCAGGCCGGCTTGTCGGGAGTGACGAAGTCGTACGGCGCCCGGTAGCGGCGTCCGACAAGGTCGGAGCCGGGGAACGTCTCTTCGACAGTCGCCTCGGGCCCCAGCACGGCGCCCACCAGATCGGCGGCCAGAATCAGGTGCTCGTCGCCCAGCCGGGCCAGGGCGTACTGAATGTCGGCACCTACGGCGGCGGCCACGTTGGAGATAAGAGTCCAGGGCGTGGTGGTCCAGACAAGAAGGCTGACCGGGAGCCCGTCGGCGGCGACCTCGGGCGTCGGGGCTTCGCCCGCGTCGGTCCCAGTCGCGCCGGTCGCCGCTGCGCTGGTCGCTGCACCGGCGCCAGGCCCCGCGCACATCGGGAAGCGCACGTAGATCGACGGGTCCGTCACCATCTGATAACCGGACGCCACCTCGTGTGACGACAGCGCCGTCCCGCACCGGGGGCAATACGGCACCACCTTGTATCCCTCGTACAGCAGCCCCTGTTTGGCGAACTCCGCCAGGATCCACCACACCGACTCGATGTAGCCGTCGGTCATGGTCAGATAGGCGTCGTCCAGGTCGAGCCACATGCCGATGCGCTCGGTCATGCGATTCCAATCGTCCACGTAGGCGGTCACCGACTCCCGGCACAGCCGGTTGAACTCGGCCACGCCGTATGTCTCGATTTGTTCCTTGTGATCGAAGCCTAATTGCCTCTCGATCTCCAGCTCCACCGGCAGACCGTGGCAGTCCCAGCCCCCTTTGCGTCCGACGTGGAAACCGCGCATGGTCTTGAACCGCGGGTAGATATCCTTGAACACACGGGCCAGCACGTGATGGACACCGGGTTTGCCGTTGGCCGTGGGGGGACCTTCGTAGAACACCCATTCCGGGTTGCCAACGCGCAGCTGGAGGCTCTTCTCAAAAATGGAGCGCTCTTTCCACCAGCCAAGGACCCGCTCCTCCAGGGCGGGGAAGCTCTGTCCTGTGTCTACTGGTCGGTACTTACCGGTCAAGCGCTCCTCCTGTCGGCGTCGCCTGCGGTCGCGAGCCGCTCGGACTCATATCAAGTGGTCTCCCTCTCCCTGCCGCGCGCCTGGCGCGGCCCCACGAACCTCGCGCTTATCTGGCGCGGCCCCACGAACCTCGCGCTGCCCACCGGCGGCTTCCGCGCTCCCTCCTGTAACGGGAAGAACCAGGCCAGGCCCACTAGGTAGCACCCCATCCCCCGCTAGGGTAACCTTGCGAGGCCGACGGCTCAACCGTTCGGCTGGCGGCTCGGGGATGATCTTAGAACGCTGGTTCCCGCCGGGCTCACACCGTTCCCGGCTTCGCTCGCGACAGGAGCGATGCCTGCTCGTTCCCGTCATCGCCCTTGTGCTGGCGTAGTCTAGTGGTACGCAGGGCCAACTTCAAGGAGAGAGAGTGTCCCAGGGAGCGCCAAAAGGGTCGCGGGTCTTGCGAAGGCAGGAGCGGAGGAGAACGCGAAGGCTTCGGAAGTGGTGTAGGTCGCGAATACGGGCCCTCGTCATCACCGCCGTTGCGGTAGTCGTGATCGCGGCCGTCGTGGTGACCGCGCTCCTCGTCGACCGGAACCGTAATGACGCCCGTCGCGCGGCAGCGGCCGCTGCCGCAGCCACATCGACCACCGGCTTCACCTCGCCTTACGACCTGACCGAACTCCCCGTGGGCGCCGATCTCGACGTGATCGGGGGCGCGTCGTTCGCCAGTCTCTCCATCATGAGCGCCGATGGCAAGCTGACCAGCTACGGGGTCGATTCAACCATACCCGCCATGCAGGCTCTGACCAAAGCCATCCTCGACGCCGAGGAGGTGAGCGGCGGTGTCGCGGCCACGGCGGCCGGCGGAGACGGTTCCGTCGCGACGGCTCGCTCGACCATCACCTTCGTCCTGCCTTCGCGCGAGACGCTCACTTTCGCCCTCGACCTCGACCGGGGGTTGATCAGCCGGCAGGCTAGGGTCTGGCGGCCCGATGGCGAACTGAAAGCGCTGGTCGAAGCAGCCACGGCCCGGCCGTAGTAGACGACTCAGCGCAACGGGAAGACGCGACGACGCGGGCGGCCCAATCCCAACGTGCCGTCCGCGCGATGTCTATGCCCCGACGTGTCGCTCGCGCCCCGGAAAGGTACAATGTGCAGGGACACCACGGCGCGGAGCGATTCATGATCTACCTCGACAACGCCGCCACTTCGTGTCCCAAACCTCCTGAGGTTATCGAAGCGGTGACTCAGGCTCTCGAAGACGTGTGCGCCAACCCCAGCCGCGGCGTGTACGAACTGTCGGTGCAGGCCTCACGCGGCTTGCTGCGGACGCGCCGCGCGGTGGCCGATCTTTTCAATATCCAGGACGAGTCGCGGGTGGTCTTCACCCTTAACGCCACCTACGCGTTGAACATAGCCCTCAAGGGGCTGCTGGCCGCCGACAGGGCGATCGCCGGGACGACCCTCGGCCCCAGCCCAGGAGGGGGCGCCGATCGTCGCGGCGCGCGTCGCGCTGGCCGCGCTAAAACCCACGTCGTCACCTCGTCGATCGAGCACAACGCAGTCGCAAGGCCCCTCGCCGCTCTGGCCAAGACCGGCGTCGAAGTCACCCGTGTTCCCTGCTCAAGCGACGGCACCACTGATCCCGACGACATCCTTGCCGCGGTCCGGTCCGACACGGCCCTCGTGGTGCTCACTCACGCCTCCAACATCCTGGGAACCATCTTGCCGGTGGCAGGGGTTGGTCCCCGCTTGCACGAGCGGGGGGTGCCCCTACTCGTCGACGCCGCCCAGACTGCCGGGGTCTTCGCCATCGACGTAGAGGCCATGGGCATCGCCCTCCTGGCTGTTTCCGGCCATAAGGGCCTGCTGGGGCCGCAGGGCGTGGGCGCCCTCTACATCTCACCGGAACTCGAACTGGGCACCATTTTCGAAGGCGGCACCGGCAGCCGATCGGAATCGCTGGAGCAGCCCACCGCCTGTCCCGACCGCTTCGAGGCCGGCACCCCCAACAGCCCCGGCATCGCCGGGCTGGGCGCGGGAATCGCCGTTGTGAACCGGGAAGGGGTGGCCGCTCACGGTGCCCGCGAGTGCGCGCTTGCACGACGCTTGCGCGACCGGCTCGCCGGCGTGGAGAGTCTACGCCTCTATGGTCCCGGCGACCCGGCGGTCCCGACCGCCCCCATCGTGCCCCTGGTGATCGACGGTCTGGCTTCCAGCGAAGTCGCCCGCATCCTTGACAAGGAGTTCGACATAGCCGTCCGGGCCGGTCTGCACTGCGCCCCGGAGGCTCACCGCGTCGCTGGAACCTTGGAGACCGGCCTTGTGCGTCTTAGCATCGGCCAAGCAACCACCGAGGCCGAGGTCGATACGGCTGTCGAGGCCCTCATACAGATAGCAAACAAGCCTGCCACGTACTGGCTCACAGAATGGGAGGGGCAACATGCCCGATAGGATCTACGACTCCGCCGATCCGTTCGCGGCTGCCGATGCAGCCAGCGGCCGCGCTGCCGACGCCGCCGGCACCCGCACTATCACCGGCCATGGCGACACGGCCGTGGGCGCAACCCAAGCCGTGGCCGCAACCCGGGCCGTCGCCGCAGCCCGGGCCCCCGGAACCACCGCCCCCGACTCGACCGTCCTCCAGGACGACGAGATGCAGGAGGTCGCCCGCCGGGCGGCGCGCATAGCCGCAAGCATCGCCACCGTGATTCTGGGCAAAGAAGAGGTCATCCGCGCTTGCGTGGTCGCCATGCTGGCGGGGGGCCACGTCATCGTGGAGGACTTTCCCGGCGTCGGCAAGACGTTGCTCGCCAAGTCCCTCGCCCGGTCCGTAAACTGCCATTTTGCCCGTATCCAGTTCACCCCCGATCTCCTCCCCAGTGACGTAACCGGCGTCACCGTCTTCAACCAGAAGAACGGCGAGTTCGAATTCCGTCCCGGACCCATCTTCGCCAACATCGTCTTGGCCGACGAGATCAACCGGGCCTCGCCCAAGACGCAATCGAGCCTGCTCGAATGCATGGAAGAACGGCAGGCGACCATCGACAACGTCACTCATCCCATCGAGCCACCATTCATGGTAATCGCCACGCAGAACCCTATCGAATACGAGGGCACCTACCCTCTGCCCGAGGCCCAACTCGACCGGTTCATGATGCGCCTCAACCTGGGCTACCCCGCCGCCGAGGCGGAACAGGCCATCATCCACGAACAGACCTCGCACAACCCGCTGGCCGAACTACGGCCGGTGCTGGAAGGCTCCGAAGTGCTCGCCATGACCCAGGCGGTCACCCGGGTGCGGGTCGCTCCGGCCCTCCGCCGTTACGTCGTTGACATTCTTGCCGCTACGCGCGGACAACGCGACATCTATCTGGGGGCCAGCCCTCGTGCGGGGATCGCCCTGGTCAGGGCGGCAAAGGCCCTCGCGCTTCTGCGAGGCCGTGATTTCGTCGTGCCCAAGGACATCAAGGACCTGGCCGTGCGCGTTCTGGCCCACCGCATCATGCTTTCTCCTGATGCCAAGGTGCACGGGATCAACGCGGAGAGCGTCGTGACCAAACTCCTCGAGACGGTCCCAGTGCCCCAGAGCGGAGGTTAGCGCATGCCCCGCCCCACGGGCCGCGGTTACGCTCTCCTCGGCCTCGCGGTCGGCACCTACGCGGCCGGGCGGTTAGTCGGTACCTGGGAGCTGTACCTGTTCGCCTTCGCCTTTCTGGCTGCAGTGGTCGTGTCGTGGGCGCTGGTTCTTGCGACAGGTCGCAGGATCCGGGTCGAGAGGTCCGTGATTCCGGAGCGCCCGGTGGCCGGTGACGAGCCCGAATTCACGTTTTCGGTCAAGAATGGGTCTTTCTTGCCCGGGCCGCAGCTGACGCTGCGTAGCTCGCTCGCAGGGCTGAGCGCCGAGAGTCTCTACCTGGAGGTAGAGAGCTTGGCACCTCGAGGAAAGCGCGTGATCGAGACCCACTCGGGCAGGGCGCACAGGGGAGTGCACATCCTCCCACCAACGCAAGCCCTGGCGGAGGACCCCTTGGGGATCGCCCGCGCCGTTCATCGAGTGAGCGAACCTCTCCCGGTGACCGTGTACCCTCGGGTCGCGTTCCTCGAGTCCTGCGCGCTCTATCCCGACATAGGCTTGAGACATGATTGGAGCGGACAGCACGGCGTGCTCACCCCGGGCGCCTCGGAGTTTCGGGGCATCCGGCCCCATCAACCCGGCGAGCCGCTCAGTCACATCGACTGGAAGAGCACAGCCAAGACCGGCATCTTGATGCTGCGGGAGATGGACGAGCCCGCCGGCAGTGACATCACGATGCTGCTCGATGGCACGGCCGCTCAGCTTCTCGGCCACGCGCCGGGGACCAACTTCGAGCTGGCGGTGCGCGCCGCCGGGAGCGTCGCCGACTTCGCCCTCCGTGCCAGCCACAGCGTGAGCCTCCTCTGCCACGAACGCACTTGGCGCCAGGTCCGTCTCACCGCCGACGGGAGCGGGCGCCGCACCCTGCTCGAAGCCCTGGCGGAGGCGCGACCGAACGCCTCCGCCCCGCTGGTCAACGCCCTGCGCCACCTGCGCACCGACGGCTCCCACCTGCTCCGAGCTCAGAGCGTGACCGTCGTGAGCATCTCTCTCGATCAGCAACTCGTGCGCGCGCTCATCGCCCTGCGTGACGACAGGGTGCGACTGACGCTCCTCTATGTGGTGGGAAGATCGTTCGAGGGGGCGGCGGCTTCTGCCGCCGCCCCCCTGCTACCCTTCTTGCCTCCGCGCCAACGGGAGTCTTCAGCCGCCGCGCCGTCCGGCGCGGCGCCATCGGGGGCGCCCGCCGCGGCGGCGGGCGCCGAACTGCCCGTCGAGACCCGCGCCCTCCTGCTTTCGCTGGCGTCGGCCGGCATCCCCTGTCTCACCCTCAATAACGGCGATGACTTGGTCCGGTCTCTCTCTCTGTGGCAGTCCGGTCAGCGGCGTGCGGGTTCCCGATGAAGACGCTCCCTAAGATTCTCTATTTCGTCTGCTTTGTGGGCCTGGCCGCGGTTGCCGCCGTGGCCTTCGACCGAGTAGTCCAACCTTCGATGTCCGCGCTTCTCCTGCGCACGGTCGTCGCCGCGACCCTGACCGGCGCGCCCGGACTCATCTATCGCAAAGCATGGCCCGTCAGCGCGCTCTTGTTCCTTTTGGGCGGCTACCTTCTCCTGCGTACCACCATACCCGTGCCGACCCTCGTGGAGGGAAGCGGAGGTCAGTACCACTTCTACGCGGAGGAGTTGCGCAAGGGAGCATCGTCATACGTCGGGCAGTTCTTTCCCCTCGCCCTCACCGACGCGCCTGAGCTCAGGCTTCTACTGGCCGTATCGGTGTACTGTGTGACTGGGGTAGCCGCCTTCCTTGCGCTGAGTTTACGCAAAGCGCTACCAGCCCTCGTGACGATCCTAGTGCTCCTCGGGTTCAGCCTCACAGTCGATACGGCGCCTCACGTAGTATGGCTGGCCCTTCTGTTCTTGATCCTAGGGGCCTGTCTTCTCGTTCTCTCTCGAGGACTCCGACGCAACGCCTGGCGGCTCAGGGACGCCTTGACCGGAGGCGCAGTGGGCGTGGTCGCGTCGTTTTTGGCCCTGGCCCTCCTTGGGGCGGCCCCTTCAGCCGTGGCAACGCCCTGGCAGGACTGGCGGGCCTGGGATCCCTTCCGTCAGAGCGGCTCCGTGTACAGCTTCAACTGGCTGCAGAACTACCCCAGCCTCCTCAATCCCGGCAAGAACGTGGTCATTATGCGGGTGCAATCGCCAGCCCCATCGTACTGGCGCGCCAATGCTCTCGACACCTTCACCGGTAACGCCTGGGTGACCTCCCAGGCCTTCCTCAGACGGCTACAGCCGACGCACACCGATGGTCTGTACGTGTACCCCGTTAGCAAGGCCGATCCCACCCCGGAGGGTAAGACCGTCACCGAGGTCTTCAAGGTGCAGTCCGTCTATACCAACTACCTCTTTGCGGGCGGCGATCCCCTCTCCCTCAGCGTCGATCAGGAACTGGCTCTGCGCATGAACGACATGCGCTCCTTGCATGTGAGCAAGGCTTTGGGACCGAGCCTGACGTATAGTCTCAAGGCGGTCATCCCCGAGCTCAAGCCCGCCGATCTCGTCGGCCTGGGAGCCGACTATCCCGAGGCCGTGCAGCACTACTTGACCCTACCGTTTTTCCGGGCAGATCAGATCGCCGGCCCCGACAAGGAGGCCGTCTGGCGGAGCACAGTGGAGAGCGCAGGGCCGAACGGTCTGGAGTGGGTGGGTCTCTACACGCTCAGCCAAGAGATCGTAGGTGACGCCACTGATCCCTACGACATCACTTTGCACGTCGAGAGATACCTGCGAACGTTCTTCAACTACTCGCTATCTCCGCCGCCCAGTGACTACTCCTCACCGTACGCGGCCTTCCTCTTCGACACCCGCTCGGGGTACTGCCAGCATTTCTCCGGCGCAATGGCCCTGCTGCTCCGCTACAACGGGATTCCGGCGCGGGTGGCGGTCGGATTCACTACGGGCAAGCCGGACGACACCGGCGCGTATGTTGTGAGCACAAACAACGCGCACGCTTGGGTGGAGGTCTACTTCCCCGAAGTCGGGTGGGTGGCGTTCGACCCCACCCCCGGACGGAGCGTCCCCGCGGCCACTTCCACGAGCAACCCGGGGTTCATCAACCCCTTTGCCGAGAGCGGCGCGTCGGAGCCGGGGACCGTGACCACCCAGGTCCCCCGCAACCCGATCCCGGAGGGTGGCCCCACCGGCGAGCAGACCAGCGGAGCGGGAGCGGGGAATTGGCTCGGCCGCGCTGACTGGTTGCCATGGGTGGCGGGGCTGGTGACGGTGCTGGTGGCTTGGCCGGCCGCCCGGGGTTTCTGGCGCCGCCGGCGCCTGCATCGAGGTTCGCCGGAGCGGCGGCTCCAGGCGTCTCTCCGCCTTCTTCGAGCCGAGCTGTCGGACTACGGTGTGGCCGCGACCCCTGCTCTTACACTTGAGGAGGTGCTTCGCGTCCTTCACGCCCACGTAGGCATGAATTCGGACCCGGCCCTGATCGATCGAGCCGACGCCGTACTGTTCGGGGGCCACCCGGCGACCCAGGCGGATGTCGACCGGGCTGAGGCCCTTCGCCAGGAGGTGAAGACCCGCCTGCGCAAACGCCACGGTTGGGTGAGGACGGGGTTCGCGCGGTACGGTGTGCCGCGATTCTCGTCAGCCGGAGGGACGAGAGCGTGACCAGGATCAGAGGACTCGGCAAGATTCCCGTGAAGACCGGCGCCGTCTCTCCTGCCTGCGGGACCGGGGCCCTGCAGGTGGACGTGGCGGAGCGCCGCTTCCGCCTCGGCTCCGACACCCCTGCCTGGCTCCGCGCCCGCACCTGATCGCGCCCGCACCTGATCGCGCCCGCGCCCCCTCGTCCGAAGCCTAACCTCCCGGCTGATATACAATAACCGCGTGGCGATCACCGAGGACATCACCGAGAAGCTGCTGCCGGTGTTCACGCTGTCGCGCTGCAAGCGCTGCGGCATCTGCAGCCACTTCTGTCCTCACGATGCCATCGGCGTCCGCGAGGATGGCACGCCCTTCCTGGCCAAGCCGGAAGCTTGTACTTCCTGCGGCCTGTGCCAAGATATGTGCCCCGACTGGGCCGTATGTATGACCGCCCCTTTACCCGCGGAGGCCCAGGACGCGGCGGAAGTGGAGAAGTGAGGATTGAATGGACAAAGTGATCTACCTCGACCATGCGTCAACCACTCCGGCCGACCCGGCCGTGGTGACAGCCATGCTGCCCTGGCACACCGAGCAGTATGGCAATCCCTCCACCGTCTACAGCCTGGGGTTGACGGCTGCCCAGGCCGTTCAAGAGGCCCGGGAATCCATCGCCCAGGCCATCGGCGCCGAGCCTGAGGAGATCTACTTCACCAGTGGCGGCACCGAATCCGACGACTGGGCCATCCTGGGCGCAGCCGATGCACACAGCAAGAAGGGCCACCACCTGATCACCTCGACGATCGAGCATCATGCCGTCCTCGAGAGTGTGGCCTACCTGGAGAAACGCGGATACGAGATCACCCGCGTGCCGGTCGATGGCGGCGGCTTGGTCGACCCGGCGGACATACGCCGGGTTATTCGCCCCGACACCATCCTGGTATCGATCATGCATGCCAACAACGAGGTGGGCACTATCCAGCCCATCGCGGAGATCGGTAAGATAGCGCGCGAGGCCGGGATCCTCTTCCATACCGACGCCGTTCAGACGGCAGGGAAGCTTCCGCTCAATGTGAACGGGTTGGGTGTGGACATGCTGTCGATGAGCGCCCACAAGTTCTACGGTCCCAAGGGCATCGGGCTGATGTACCTGCGCAAACGCAACCGGATAAGCCCTTTGTTCCACGGCGGAGGCCAGGAGAAAGGTCGCCGGGCGGGCACGCACAACGTCCCCGGCATCGTCGGAATAGCCAAGGCGCTTGAGTTGGCCACCGTCCAGATGGCCGATGACGCCGCCCGCGAAACCGCCTTGCGCGACCGCTTGTGGGCCGGCTTGCAGGCGAACATCGAGGCCATCTATCTCAACGGAGACCCGGCTCGGCGGCTGGCCAACAACCTCAGCGTCCGGCTCGACGGCATCGAAGGCGAATCGATGATCCTCATGCTCGACATGGAGGGCATCTGCGTATCCTCCGGCTCCGCCTGTACCACGGGGTCACTCGAACCCAGTCACGTGCTGCTCGCGCTCGGCATCCCCGTGGAAGAAGCCCACGGATCGCTGCGGATGACCTTGGGGCGAAGCACCACGACTGAGGATATCGACCACTTCGTCGCGGTATTCCCCCCGATCGTGGCCAGGTTGCGGGAGATGTCGCCGGTCTGGTGCGCCAACTGCGTCTGCAAGCAAAGGAACTGACATGTATTCAGAGCTCGTGATGGAACACTTCCGCAACCCCCGCAACATGGGCGTCATCGAGGACGCTGACGGCGTGGGCGAAGTGGGCAACCCACAGTGCGGAGACATGATGCGCATCACCATCAAGGTGAAAGATGACGCGCTTGAAGACGTCAAGTTCCAGACCCTGGGGTGTGGCGCCGCAGTGGCCACCTCGAGCATGGTGACCGAGATGGCGAAGGGCAAGAAACTGGATGAGGCGACGGAGATCACCAACAAGGCGGTGGCTGAGGCCCTGGGCGGCCTGCCGCCGGCCAAGATGCACTGCTCCAACCTGGCTGCCGACGGTCTCCAGGCCGCCATCGAGGACTACCGAGCCCGGCATGCGGCCGGCTAGGGCCAAACAACTGCCTTTTTAGCGCCGGGCCTTGCGGCATCGTGGCGGCCGACACCGCGGGCCAAACGGCCTACCCGCCCGGCGTCGCCCGGGCCAGGATAGTGGTGCCCTCAGGCGTCAAGCGCAGGCGAAACGAGACCGGCGCCGCCTCCAAGGCCAGCAAATCCAGCAGAGCGTTGCGCGCCGCGCCTATCAGGGCGCGCTCGTCGCGCTCCAGTTGGGCGGCCGCGGCGGTCTCGACACACACCACCGAGCGGCACCAGGTCTCGCCCGCGTAGATGACGTCGAACGTCACCTCAAAGGCGTCCGGCGGCCCGGCCTCGTCGATGGAGACCAGCTCGATGTCCATGAAGATAGCCGTGCACGCCCCCCGTCTGCTTCTACGCGCACTTGGAGTAGCCGCACGAGCGGCAGACCACGCAGCCGCCCTCGTGCTCGACGGCGCCCCCACACTCCGGACACGCCCCTTGCGCAAACGCCAGCGGTATCTCGAGTTGCCCCACCGTCTTGCTCCCATTGCCGCTGGCCAGATGATATTTATCGGCTAGGGCCTTCCCGATGGCATCGGGGCAGGACAGGATCTGGTTGGGCCCGAAACCCAGAGGCACGTGGCAGCGGATGCCCCTGAGCTGTTTCACTATCTTGTCCGGCGGCACCCCGTACCGGAAGGCCAGGGAGATAAGCCGCCCGATGGCCTCGGTGGACGCCGAGGCGCAGCCGCCGGCCTTGCCCATGTTGGCGAAAATCTCGCGAGGGCCGAAGTCGTCCTCGTTGACGGTGACGTAGAGGCTGCCGCAGCCGGTGACCTTCTCCCGGGTCTCGCCGCGCAGCACCGGAGAGCGGCTGGGCCGCACCGGCATGACCGCCGTCCCCTGCGGGCCGAGCTCCATCTGCACCGCCTCGCCGGCTTCGGCGCCCTTGCGTTTCACCTCACCGATGTTGAGCACCTGCTCCTGCCGGGAGCCGTCACGGTAGATGGTAACTCCCTTGACCCCCAGCTCGTAGGCAAGCACGTAGACGCGTTCCACGTCTTCGGGCCGGGCCTGACTGGGGAAGTTGACCGTCTTGGAGACGGCATTGTCGACGTGGTCCTGGAAGGCCGCCTGCATCCGGACATGCCATTCGGGGGACACATCGTGAGCGGTGACGAAAACCTTCTTGAGATCGTCGGGCACATCCAGCTCGTGGAGACCACCAACCGCCGCTACGCCCTTCATCAAGTCGTCGGAGTAGAGCCCGCGAGCCTTCAGCACCCGTTCGAGCGCCGGATGGGCCTCGGGCAGCTCGGTGTTGTCCATCACGTTGCGGATGAAGGCCAGCGCGAAGATGGGTTCCACACCACTGGAACACCCCGCGATGATGGAGATGGTGCCGGTGGGCGCAATGGTGGTCAGAGTGGCGTTGCGCACCCGCCGCCCTTTGGCCTGCCAAGTACTCCTCTGCCAATTGGGGAACACGCCCCGGTCGCCGGCCAGCTCTTCGGAGGCTTTCACAGCCTCCTCGTGGACAAAGCCCATCAGCTCGTGCCCCAAGCGGATGGCCTCATCGGAATCGTAGCCGATGCCCAGTTCCACCAACAGGTCGGCCCAGCCCATGACCCCCAGACCGATCTTGCGGTTGCTCTTGGTCATCGTCCCGATCTCGGGGATTGGGTACCGGTTCACGTCGATGACATTGTCGAGAAAATGGACGGCGGTCCGCGTGACCCGGCGCAGCCGCTCCCAATCAACGGCGCCATCTCTCATCATGATGGCAAGATTGATCGACCCGAGGTTGCAACTCTCGTAGGGCAAAAGCGGCTGTTCACCACAATTCGAGATCACCAGGCCATTAGCTATAAACGAATGGGTTAAAGGCTCGGTCAGATCGAAGACGGGTTCGACCCCTTCGGGGATGACTGCCTCCACTCGAGCGACGAACTTCTCCCGATGGGGTCCGCGTGTGTAGCTTCCGACTGCGCGCTCAAGAGTGGCGGCCTTCGCCTGACTCAGAAAGTCAATCTCACGGGCGAAGCGCGCCAAGCTCCCGCTGCCCACATGTAGCTCGTGGACGGGACGAACGGCATACTCCTTCAAGCCTCCCTTACCGTCGGGCAATAGAGCCCTCGTCTTCCCTCGCTTGCGGTCGTAGAAGATGCGGCTGAATATCCCGAAGTTGAGAAACATGCGCTGCACGTCCTGAAGCAGATCAAGACTCACCGAAGTGAGCCGCACAGCCCGCCCATTTCGCGGCCGATCCAGCACGGTCCCGTCCGCGGTGAACAGCGCCTGCAGGAACCCGCGCTGCATGTCCTCGCAGCCCCGCAGGACCGGCTCCGGCACCATGAGCTTCTCGTCGACCAGTCCGTACTCCACGGCGATCTCGCGCAGGCGCGCCGACCGGACTCGAGTCTCGTTCCGCTCGACCACCGCGACGCCTAAGCTCGAGCAAGCCCCGCCGCGCGACGGCCGCACCACCGCTTCCACCGCTTGGCGGAAGGCCGGTGCCAACTCCTGTTCGTCGCCCCAGAAGGAGAGGACCGCCCGATCCGACTTGACGGTGCCGTCACCCACCAACCAACCCAGCACCCTCCCCAGCTCGAGCGAGCCCTCACTGCCGAACCCACCCTTGCGATTCAGCACATGCACCTCGTCCCCGGGCTTCAATTCACCGGCCGGCACCCAGCCGCGCTCGGTCATGATCCGGTGGTCAGGAGTTGCCCGCAGTTCGTAGCCTTCTTTCGTGATGACCCGCACCACCTGCTTGTGACCGCTGTAGAAGACGGGCGACGAATTGGCAAGGCTGCCGGCCACGGGAGTCCCGGTCCTTTCGCCCGGTCCAGCCGCCACGCGGCCCACGACACCGGCGCTAACCGCAGCGCGGGCGGCCCCGTCGGCCGCGACCAGGCCGCCGCTCGCGATATCCGCAGAAGCTGCCATCCGCCCATCCACCGCCACCCGAAGCGGCTCCCCATCCAAGAACAGGTCAAGAGCCCGTGTCAAACCCCGGTCGGTGTAGACCAGAGCGTCGCCAGTGATGCATGGGTTGGTCGACTCGATTTCGCCCAGGCTCGGCGTGGGATTGTCGCGGTTCAGCCGGTCGAGAAAGACGATGCCCGGCTCTCCGTTCTTCCAGGCCAGACTGACGATGAGGTCGAAGATCTCGCGCGCGTTCAGCCGCCCCACTTCGGTGTGGTCGCGCGGGTTGCGCAGAGCGTAGTCGTCGCCGGTGAGCACGGCTCCCATGAACTCCTCGGTGACCCCCACGGAGATATTGAAGTTGTTGAGGATGTGCTCGTCTTCTTTGGCCCGGATGAACTCCACGATATCGGGGTGGTCCACCCGCAGGATGCCCATGTTGGCCCCTCGCCGGGTACCCCCCTGTTTGATGGTCTCGGTGGCCATGTCGAACACGCGCATGAAGGAGACCGGCCCGCTGGCGACGCCCATCGTGGAACGCACCAAGTCGTTCTTGGGCCGCAGGCGACTGAAGCTGAAGCCCGTCCCTCCCCCGGATTGGTGCACCAGGGCGGCGTCCCTGATGGCGCTGAAGATCGAGTCCATACTATCCTCCACCGGGAGGACGAAGCACGCCGACAGCTGCTGCAACTCGCGACCGGCGTTCATAAGCGTCGGCGTATTGGGCAGAAACTCCAGCCCGGCCATGACCGCGAAGAACTCGGCGATGGTATCGTCGAGCGAGGCCTCGGGATGGTAGAGGAGATCGGCCTGAGCGATGTTCTCCGCCACCCGGGCGAACATGTCGGCCGGGGCCTCGAGCGGCTCGCCGCCCTCGGTCCGCTTGAGGTATCGCTTCTCTAGGACCTTCTTCGCGCTGAAGGAGAGCCTCTTCTCCAAATCGACCGACAAGGTCCGCAGCTCGGCGACAGTCATCGGATCCCCTCTTTCGCAAGCTGTTGCAGTTCTTGTTTGAATCCCTCGACGCTCTCGAACTGGCGGTAGACCGAAGCAAAGCGGACGTAGGCCACCAGATCTACCCCTTGCAGGCGCTCCAGGGCCATCTTACCCACCCGCTCGGACGTGACGTGGTACGCCGGTTCCTCCCGCAGCTGCCGCTCGATGTCGGCCACGATCTCTTCCAGATGCTCCGCGGGCACGTTCCGTTTGGTGCAGGCCCGCATGAGACCTCGCAGTAGCTTTTCGGGGTGGAAGAGCTCGGTGCTGCCGTCGCGCTTCTCCACGGTGATGGGGATCTCCTCGATCTTCTCGTAGGTGGTGAACCGCTGGCCGCACGTGATGCACTCCCTCCGCCGCCGGATAGCTTCCTTGCTCTCCGTCTCGCGCGAATCGACCACCCGGCTGTCGGGAAAGCCGCAATATGGGCAGTTCACAAACCCCCGCTCTCTTCAAGATCTTTACCGATTACCCCGGCCCCTAGCAGCGTACACGGACCAGGCACGCTATCGTACGCTCTGTCGGCCACGCACAACATGTGGTGTACCGCGAGATGCTAACACCCAACATAGCGGCTGCGCAAGCCCTCCTGAACATTTTCTTGCCTGCTCTGGGAAGTGGCTCACTTGATGGCTTCGTACGCTAAGAGCGGCCTCTACCCGGGCGTACCCGTGACCCCGGCACCCGTCGAAAACCGCTCCCCGCAAGTCTCTGGGCTGGACTAGCCGGCGTCAGCCGAGGATAATCCAGGTGTGGACGAACTCCTGCTCATCGTAGAGGACGACCCTTCCTTGCGCGAGGTGATCCGCCTCGGACTGGAGGGAGAAGGCTTCCGAGTGGTGACCGCGGAGGACGGCCCCGCCGCCCTGGCGGCTTTCGCCTCGCACCGGCCGGATCTGGTGCTGCTGGACATCATGCTGCCCGGCCTGGACGGTTTCGCGGTCTGCCGGGAGCTTCGTAAGACCTCTCTGGTCCCCATCGTCATGCTTACCGCCCGCTCGTCAACGGTGGACGTGGTGGTAGGGCTGGAGTCAGGCGCCGACGATTACGTGACCAAGCCCTTCGAATTCCCGGAATTGATCGCCCGCGTGCGGTCGGTGTTGCGCAGAGCGTCGGTACGGACGTCGATGGATGGCGCTGAGACCGACGGAGACGAGACAATGGCCGGAATGAGAGCAGTCGGGGCTGCGGGAGCCTCGCTCTCCGCCGGCCCGCCTGGGGCTTCGAGGCCTCTGAATCTCGGACGCCTCACCATAGACCCCGGCGCCTTCATCGTGCGTAAAGACTCCGAGAACGTCCCCCTCACCGTCACCGAGTTCCGGCTGCTCTACGAGCTGGCGCGTCACGCGGGTCAAGTGCTTACTCGAGATCAGTTGCTCGAGCTGGTGTGGGGCTACTCCTACCTCGGCGATAGTCGGTTGGTGGACGTGCACGTGCAGCGTTTGCGCGCCAAGATCGAGGAGGACCCCGCCCATCCGCTCCTCATCTTGACGGTGCGCGGGGTGGGCTATCGCGCCGACCGCCACGACGCGTCCTGATGTCCGGGGGCGCACCATCGGGATGGCTGATGGTTGATGGCTGATCGAGGCCGCCACGCCCCTCGGGCCCGTCACTCGCTCCGCCGGAGAGTGGCCTTTGTCTTCGTGGTCGCCGTGGTAGTGACCGCCCTGGCCCTCGCCCTGTCGGCGTACTTCATCACCAAGGCCGCCCAGGATGACGAAGCCCTCGACAAGGCCAAAGCTCAATCTCGCTTCAATCTCTTCCTCGCCGATTCCATCCTACCAGCCGCGCCGGAAGCGGCCGACTACAACCGGCTGCTGGAGGCCCTCCAGATCCGGGGCGATTTCACCAGCCTCGTCGAAGCAGGTTCCGAAACCTACGTCTCCGGTCCCCAGGTAACACGAGGATTGGTCACCCCCGAATTGGCCGCGAAGGTGGCAGAGGGCCGCATCGGTTATCAGATGATGACGATCGCGGGGCAACCTACGATAGCCGTCGGCGGCCAAGTAAGGTCGGCGAACCTTACCCTGTACTTCTTCTACCCACAGGGCGATCGCCTGGCCAATCTGGCCAGGCTGCGAAACATCCTCATCATCGCCGGGGTGATACTGGCCATGCTCGGAGCCATCGCCGGGTACTGGCTGGCCCGGCGGCTGCTGGGGCCGGTTCGCGACGCGAGCAAGGCCGCCGTCCTGGTGTCTCAGGGTGACTTGGACATCCGGCTGCCGGTAGGCGCCGACGAATTCGGAGTGCTGGCGGCATCGTTCAACCAGATGACCGAGAACCTCAGGGCCAAGATGCTCGATCTAGAGGCGGGACAGGCGCGCGAGCGTCGCTTTGTGGCCGATGTGACCCATGAGTTGCGCACTCCCGTGTCTGCGCTGGTGGGCGAAGCTTCCTTGCTCAGAGCCCGGCTGGACGCCGATCCGGCCGCCTGCCCCCCCGAGGTCACCCGCCTTGCCCTGTTGGTCAGTACTGACATCGCCCGTCTGCGCCAGCTGGTAGACGACCTGCTCGAGGTCAGCCGGCTCGATGCGCAGGCGGCCGAGACGGTCATGGAGGCGGTTGATCTGAAGGCCTTCCTCATCCGGCTGGTTCAGGCCCATGCCTGGACCGGCGCGGTGAGCGTAGCAGGCATGATCAGCCCGGTCGGTGAGACCGGCGCGGCTCCGGCGGGAATGACCACCGCCCAAGACCCTGGCCGGGCGCAACCAGCTTATACCGTTCTCACCGATAAGCGACGGGTGGAGCGCATCATCGTGAACCTGGTGGAGAACGCCCTGCGGCACGGAGCGGCGCCCGTGACCATCGGGCTCCGTCGCGCCGCGTGGCCGGACGAAGCCGAGCCTGCCACCAGACGCTCGGTCGATTTCATCGAGGTCAGCGTTACCGACACCGGCCCGGGCATTACCGTCGAGCACCTGCCCCACATATTCGACCGCTTCTACAAGGCCGACCCAAGCCGTTCATCCAGCCGCGGGAGCGGACTAGGCTTGGCCATCGCTCGCGAAAATGCCCGTCTGCTGGGCGGAGACCTTGTCGCAGCCAATGCCCCCGGCGGCGGCGCCCGCTTCGTGCTCAGCCTGCCGGCCGGCGACCGACCCGGCGTTCTGTAACACGATCGTTACCCGATCGCGGCAGGTCCGTGAAGTTGGCGGTCAAACATGAACTTAGAGTTCGTTTCAGAATGACGCTTCGCGACGGATCACTCCGCCCAGCGCGGACTCGGCGGCCAAGGCTTCACTTTGAAACGAGTTCTTGTGCAGGGTTCAGTCCGAAGGAGGCGGAAGTTATGAGTTTCTCACCAGGCGATCAATCAGAGGAGACCCGCGGGCGAAAGATGACTCACGCGCCCCGGCACCGTTTCTTTCCACTCGTCCTCACCACCGGTCTGTTGGTTTTGGTGCTTGTCGCCATGACGGTGGCCGCTGCCGGTTGTGGGGTCGGGGAAGGCGTGGGCGACGCAGGCGCGGTCAGCACGAGCGGGAGCGTGGAAACCACGGTCACGACATCTCCTGTCACGACCTCTCCTGAAGAGACTACTACCACAGTGCCGTCACAAACGACCACTACGGTCGGCAAAGACACGATGACGGTCACCGTCTACTATTCCCGAGATGAGAAGATTTGCGCCGCTGCTCGGGTCATTCCCAAGACCCAAGAAGTGGGCGCTGCGGCCATGAAGGCCCTTCTGAAAGGCCCCACCCCCGAGGAGGCGGCGGCGGGCATGGTCAGCAACATCCCGGACGGGACGACCTTCCTGGGCGTCAGCATCAACGGCGGAGTGGCCACGGTGGACCTTTCCAAGGAATACGCGTCGGGAGGCGGCAGCCTCTCGATGATGATGCGGCTGGCCGAAGTGATCTTCACCCTTACCCAGTTCCCGACAGTAGAGGGCGTCAACTTCAAGCTTGATGGCAAAGCTATCGACGTCCTCGGAGGAGAGGGGCTTATCCTCGACCATCCCATGGGCCGGGCCGACTACGAAGACCTGTCCCCAGCGATCCTTGTCGAATCGCCCACCCTAGGCAACTCGGTGGGTAGCCCCCTGCGCGTCACCGGCACAGCCAACGTCTTCGAGGCCGTCTTCAGGATCAACCTGGTCAACTGGGACGGCCTCATCATCGCCGACCAAGTGGTGACCGCCACCTCGGGTACAGGTACACGTGGCACCTTCGACGTCACCATCCCCTTCACGGTCGACCGTGCCGGCCTGGGCGCCCTCATCGTCTTCGCGGACTCGCCCAAGGATGGATCTCAGATCGACGTGGTCGAGATCCCTCTGCAGCTCGAGAAGTAGGCGGCCCGCAAGAGCCGCCTTGGTCTTCACCCTCTAGGTGCGCCGCCTTGCCGGCCCCACCCTGCGAGCGCGTTGGTAGCTCTGGAAGACCAACGTAGCCTGCAGGCGACTGGCAACACCCAACTTACGAAAGATATGGTTGGCGTGTGTCTTCACCGTCTTCTCCGAGATGAAGAGTTTGGTCCCGATCACCTTGTTGGGCATGCCCAGCGCGATCATCTTGAGGACCTCTCGCTCGCGATCGGTGAGGGCCTCGATGCCTTCCAGCGTGCCAGGGGTCAGCTGGTCCACTGGAGCTGGCGCGGGAACCGGCGCGGGCGTTTGCGCAGCAAGGCCCCGCCTCCGGGAGGGTCCGAGCGGGACGTCGGTGGGATACGTCCCGCCCGTTGTCAGCTTCTGGAAATAGTCCTGGAGCCGACCGGGAAGCAAGGGGATGATCGTCTCCCGCACGAAAGACCCGGCCTCAAATCGGTCGCAGAGGGCCAGGATTGGCACAGCCACGGAAGCCTCCTGGCTGAAGAAATGGACGTGCTCGTGCTCCTCCGCCAACCGCATGGCTTCCGTCAGAGAGCGGGCGGCTTCGCGCTCATTCCCCGCGCGGGCGTAGATCCACCCTGAATAGAAGAGAGCCGGGGCCAGCGAGCTCGTGAGGCCCCACCGTCGGCTGATGCGCACCGTCTCTTCGAGCGCCACCCGCGCCTCCGCTTCCCGGCCCAACACGACCAGGTCCATACCGATTGCAGCCAGCGCTCGAACCCGTTCAAAAACCGCCAACCGGTTCTGGTCAACGATCGCGAGGGCGGCCTTGTGGTGATCCAGAGCGCGCTGGGCATTTTGGTTCCTGCGGCACAGGTCTCCGAGCATGTCTTCGGCCCAGAAACTCTCTTCCGCATCCCCGGCCTTGGCGGCGAGCGCCTGCGCTTCTCTGATCTTGGCTACGGCCCCCCTATAGTCCCACCTGCCCAGGGCCACCGCAGCCTGGTTCAAGAGACTGGATGTCTCGACAAGAGCCCAGCCCCGCGTTCGGGCCAGTCGCAGACATTCCTCAGCGTACCGGCCGGCCTGTTCGTAGTCTCCTGTGAGGTAGGCTAGGATCGCGGCGCCGTTGAGCGCCATGGCATAAGCTGGAACCAGAGGCTTGGAGCCGGGACTAATTGCCTTCTCCATCCACTGCTTGGCTAGGCGGAAGTGGCCAAGAGAGAAGAACAGCCTCGCCCGATGGACGTGGACGCGCTGCGTCACAGAGGCGCGACCATCGGCGGGCGTCATAGCGAGGGCCCGCTCCCAGTTCTCGACGGCTTCGTCCCAGCGGCAGAGACTGACGAGAACGTTGCCCTCGGCTATAAGCACCTCCACCTTTTCCTCGGGAGAGCCCACCAGCGACCGGCAGCGCGTCATGACGGCCAGACTCTCGTGCCACAGGCCTTGGTTGAAGAGGCAGAACGCGGAGCCCAGGAGGACGGGAAGAAGCCCCTCCTTGTCGCCCGCCGCGGAGAGAAGACGCGCCGCCCGCTCATACAGCACCCCGGCATCCGCATACTTGGTCTGCTGCTGCAAGATCCGCGCCTTGGCTACCAGCAACCAGGGGTCGGCAAGACCGTCGGCGTTGGCGCCGTCGGGGATCAGGTCGAGCCAGTCATCGCGCGCGAAGTCCACTGCCGCGTACAGGGAGGACAGGGCCAAGGCTCGCAAGGGACGTGCGGCGTCGTCAAGTTGACCTGCGCGCAGGTACAGAGACGCGGCCTGATGAGGCTCGCCGGAACGCTCCAGGTGCTCGGCCGCTCTTCCTATCAACTCCGTCGCGTTGTCGCCCCGCCAAGCCTTTCGCTCCGCGAAACCACGCAAGAGAGGATGGAGGGTGTAGCTCCGGCGGCCCGCCCGCGTCACCAGGAAACCCCTGAAGACGAGATCCTCCAGTATGGCTTCCGCTTCGCCCGGTAGTCCGGGCAGAAAAGCCTCGTCTCGGGGAAAGACGACCCGAGGGAGGAGGGCAGCGGTAAGCATCGTCTGGGCGGCAAGGGGATCCAACCCCGAAAAAATGTGCCGCTCCAAATACGCCCGGAGATCACGGCCCCGGGCTATAACGCCGACGATGTCCTTGCGGGTCACGTCAGCGCCACGGGAGAGCAGATGCTGGCCCAGCAAGACCAGCGCCGCCGGCCAGCCCTCGGTCACCCGCCATAGAGCACGCGCCTCGGATGGTTGGAGGTGCACGGCCCAATTCTGCCGGGCCCAGGCCGCCACCTCGCCTGGAGTGAGCCGCAATTCCCGGCCCTTGAGCGACACCAACCGTCCCCCGAGCATTATTCCGTCAATGCGCAACGGCACGCGGCGACGCGATGAGAGAAGGATGGTCCAACCCGGGGGCAGGCCGCGAGTGATCAACTCAAGCGCACTCAACACTTGGGCAGACGAATCGATGAGGTGGAGATCATCGATTGCTACAAGTGTCTCCTGCCCAGCGTGGTCCGACATGAAGTCCACCAACTCAGCGGCAAGCTCAAGGACGGCCTCATCGTTCCCTCCGCGCTCAGACCAGCCCAGAGACGGTGATGGTGGCCGAGCGGAAGGCTCCACGCCCAGTCCCGCCATCAGGTAGGTAAGAAAGCGGACCGGATCACGATCGCTTTCGTCCACCGAGTAGTAGACGGTGCGGCCGCTCGCCGACGAGAGCAGGTCGACGATGAAGGCCGTCTTCCCGTTTCCGGGCCCCGCGATCACGTACACCACGCCCCCACCCCGCACCGGTTCCACCAGCGCGCGCAGGCGGGGCCGGCCCAAGATGAAGCCCTGGTGCGGCAGGCTGAGCTTCGCCGCCAGCGTTCGTGCCCGCTGTTCTGTGACGTCAGACGGTCGCATCACCGACATTTCCTGCAGATGCCGGTCGAGGAACCGACCGGTAGGCATAGTGTCCTCACATGGAGCTAAGGTGTCAACGTCGCTCATGTTGCTCTCGCTGTCTCGTATGTGGCCGACGAGCCGGCGGCTGCCGGCGCCGTGGTCCGCGCCGGCACCGGGGCCGGGTTGTTCCGCTACAGATACTCGAGCCGTTTCGCAACCACCGACACGGCCTTACGTTCCTCTCCATCTTTCTCGTATACGTCCTGGCGCAGGGAGCCCTCGACGGCTATCCGCCTACCCTTGCCCAAGTGGTCTCCCGCGGCTTCGGCCTGCGAGTTCCAAGCCTTGATCCGAAAGAAGTCGGCCTCTTCCGCATTCCTGTCCACCGCGAGAATGAAGCTGCTCACTTTGGAGCCGCCGTTGACCTCCTTGACCTCCACGTCTGTGGCCAATCGTCCGATGAGATGCACGCTGTTCATAGTGTCCTCCTTGCCGATGCGGTTACCCTTTCCCCGAGCCGGGGGAACTGAAGGGTAACCGGGTAAAGGGCGTGGGTGAATACAACCAAAGATGGAACGTCAATCCGGCCGCGAGGCCGTGCGGAGGGACTGTGGGCTCCAGCTCTGAGAAGGCGAGCCGTGCCGCCACCTGCGCTGAACCCGAACACCTCCGCGGCCGCTACCTCGTGGTGGGCCCCAGCGCCAATCCCGGCTGGGTCTCTCGGAACAAGTGCCCTCGTTGCCACCACGGGTTTCTGGCAGACGAGGACTCGATCTATTGCCCATTCTGCTTGTGGCGCCCCATGAGCTGTGGGAGGAGGACCCTAATGGTCTACCCGGTTTTCCAGGCTTGTGAGGACTGTGAGCCGCAGCGCGAGACTGTGACACCCGTTTCTGTCCATCCGCATGCCAGTGATCATAACCCCGGCATGCCGTCAGCATACCCGGCTTACACGTGGGACGGTGCGGGCTTCGTTCCACTTGGGTCAGACGATCCCCGCCGCGCGTCTGATGCATCCAGTGTCTTCTTGCTTGTCTACCCGATGACCAGGGCGGCGGAGTCCAGCCCAACACAAGTGTCGAAACAGCGACCACCGCGACGTGGGAATCCCTAGCCCCGTCCTATTTTGTGATTCCAGAGTGAAGGCTTGCTGGCCGGTTCTCTGAGTTGGCGTGCTTGCGGAACCTGCCGCGTCAGCGCCCCGCCCCCGGAATCACGCTGCCAGCGGTGGTCGACCCTGCCCTCATCTTCTTAGTGGCGACCATTGCCCCTGGGGCGCTGCCCCCGCGTGAGCTTGTTATTGTCGCCGGGCCGTGTTGGGGCCCGACTTCCCGTCGCACTTGACGTGGGTGACTTTCTGTGAGGCACTCCCGTATTGGGTCGAGTGGAGGGTCACTGGGAAACAGGTTGCCCCTATTGGCGATTCGGAGCAAAGCGTCCACTACTTGGGGGTCGAATTGCCATCCCCGTTCCCGCTCAATCTCCGCGAGAGCGTCGCTGACGGACCAGGCTGCCTTATACGGCCGAATGTGGGTGAGGGCATCGAGGGCATCTGCCACCGCTACAATGCGGGCAGCGAGCGGGATGGCGTTGCCGGAGAGCCCGGAGGGATATCCCTGTCCGTCCCAGCGCTCGTGATGCGCGGCCGCGATCACCCGGGCTGCGACCAAGAGATCGGACCTGGCTCCCTCCAGAAGCGCCGCGCCAACGGCCGCATGTTGGCGCATTGACTCCCTCTCGCCGCCTTCGAAGCTACCCGTCTTGAGAAGGAGGCCGTCGGAAATGGCCACTTTGCCCAGATCGTGCAGAGGTGCGGCCAGCATGATGAGTTCCACCTGGTCAGGCGGCAGATGAAGTTCACGGGCAATGAGAGCGCTCAGGCGGCCCACACGCTTGGTGTGCCTGCCGGTGGCGTCGTCCCTGACTTCGGCAACCCGTCCCAGAAGCTCGATGGTCTCCAACTGGGCCCGCTTAAGTTCAGTCGTGCGCAGTCTCACGAGCTCTTCGAGAACGTCCCGAGTCTCTTGAAGCCTCAGGTGGGTGAACCGGGTGTCGAGGAGTGAGTAGACGTGAAGAAGAAAGTCCTGCGTGTCTACGGGCTTGGGAAGAAAGTCCTTGGCACCCGCCGCCACCGCGCGCTGACGCGTCTCCGCGTCCTGCGGCGCGCCCATGGCCAGAACAGGGACGGGAACGTCCCGGCAAACCCGCTCGATAAGACTTCCCAGCAGAGAGTACCCGTCGACACCGGGCATGGGAAGCTCGAGCACGATAAGATCTGGCTGCGCCTGATCCAGGTATGTTCGCACGGTTATGGGGTCGATGATTCCCTCGGGGGGTGGATATCCGGCTGATGCCAGAGCCTCACGGAGGGAGTCCAGGGTGGCTGGTTCGTGGTCGATCAGCACGATCTGAGCTTCAGCGTGGGTCTTGCCTATGATCATGGTCTCTCTCCCCGACTCAGAATGCCTGTGAACCTCTAATGCCGTACATGTCCGGATAGCGCCGATGTATTACAATCCCAAGCAAGGCGTTCGAAGATGAGCGGTGTCCTTGGAAGCCCAGCTTGTGTGCCGCCGCATCTTCATTGGCCGGGGCCGCTCGGGGCCTTCCGCGGTGTTCGGGGCGCGGGCGGCTACCTCTTACCTCCCACAAGGGGTCCTGCGAGCAGTGGATCAGCGAAGGGCTCGATTGGAATCACTATTTCGCGAGCATTCATGCCTCGTTCTCGACTACGCCCTCAACCGTGGGGCCTCTGTCGGAGAGGCGGAGGATGTTGTGGCCGAGGTGTTCCTTGTCTGCTGGCGCAGACTCGACGTCGTTCCCGTCTACGCCCTGCCGTGGTTGCTCGGCGTGGCGCGAAAGGTTCTTGCCAACCAGCGCCGGTCGAAACGCAGAAGGGCCGCTCTTCGGGTGCGCATGGAGCACAACCTCCCCCGTAACGAGTCCGGCGGCGTTGACTGGGAGAAGTTGACCGATCTGCGGGCTGAATTGCTTGAGGGGCTCGCCAGTCTGGAGGAAGATGATCGGGAGGTTCTCATTCTGGTGGCGTGGGATGGTCTTAGTAGTTCTGAGGCCGCGAGCGTGCTTGGCTGCAGCCGCGCGACGTTTGCGGTTCGCTCTCACCGCGCGAGAGCTCGCCTCCTGGATCACTTGGACCGCATCCGGACATATAGACAATCAGATAGAGACATCTCCGAAGCGGAGACAGTATGAAGAGGCGTCACCGGGAACTTATGCACGAACTGCGAGCGGCCAAACCAACAGCGCCGCTTTCCGGCGAGACTTGGGCAAAGAGCGAAAGAGCGGAACGGCTGCTTAAAGGTGTTCTGGCTGAAGCCGAGACGGCCGGTCAGCCCCGAAGAAGTGCTCCATGGTTGGTCATGCCGAGGCTGGCATGGCTGGCGGGCGCACTTGTTGTGGTGGGACTCGCTCTGTTTCTGGCCCTCTACCTGGTTCCTGCGCTTTCAGGCCACGATCAGACTGCCTCTTCATCGACGGTTACGTCTACTCACACTCCGATGGTGGAAACTATCACCACGGAAGAGGCGTTGGGGGAGATAGTATCTCTCTTCCGAGAGATACCCCCCAGTTCCCAGGGGCAAGCGGGTCCGATGCCGAGCGAAGACATGGGTATTCTTCCGTCGGCCCTAGTCTTCGGTCTGGTTCGTGGCTCAGAGGTATCGAGCGATGCGCTGGGGCGTCCGACAACGCGCAGAGAATTCGTCCTCTGGATCTGGCGCGGTTGGGGCACAGTTTTGCCGGTGACGGCGACAGTTCCTGCGGTCGCCGACCTCAAGGGCTTGAGCCCCGAGGAGCGCCAGGCGCTGAATGCGCTTGTGCCTCTTGACATCATGCAGCTTGACAGCAGCGGGGCCTTCCGGGGTAATGACGATCTGACCGGCGAGGAAGCAGCGACCGCTCTGGCCCGACTTCGGGTGCTCCTCGAGAAGTGAAACCTCGCGCGCAGGCGCGAACCTGATCGACATACCCGCCGGCTGTGACCGGCGTCCCAGGACCCTTCGCTATGCCCATGGCGTCTGAAATTCTCCGCCGGCTCAGCACAGGCGTGCTCTTGAGATCGGCCACTTTCGGCGACTCAAGAGCCCCTCCGTAATATCTCGGCACTATCTGGACACTATCGGAGTGATGGAGCCCCGAACAAAAGAAAGGAAGAAGCGTGCGACCAAGAACAGCAGGTAAAGGTGTCCTTGTAGTTCTACTAAGTGCCTTCATCATGGCCGGCCTGGGCGGTTCTGCCCTTGCCTCACCGTGGTATGCGGGCAACTACCGGAACCCCGGCTACGGGGTGAAGGCGGACATCAGCACCCCGTCATCGATGCCCAGTGTGACATCGGGGGTGGTGTTCAACATGGTATCCAACTACGACTCCGGGAGTTGGATCCAAGTCGGTTGGGTCCAGGGCGACGGCGCTGCTCGCGCGCCTGACGGCACATACTGGCCCCAGGTGCCCAGCTCGTACGAAGAGAGCAGGGTGAGCGGTTACTACGACTTGTACCTCTACAGCAGCCAGCCTCTCAATTACACCCGCACCTACGAAGTGGTGCACACCGGCTCCGGAACGTGGCAGGGCATCATCGCCGGGACTCGACGCTACTCCTTCGGGCCGTTCAGCACCCCGACCCTCGTTGAAGCCCTAACTGAGATCGCGGGCAGCACCCAGCCGCATACCAGAGCCGGTTTCAACAACGTGCAGTTCAAGGGGCTCTATTCCTACATGGCCTTCGATCAGAACAATGAGCGACAGGATCGCCCGCCATACGCCACATTCACTTCTTACTCCAGATACAACTGCTACAACGGCATGTAACCAGGAAGCGAGGATACTGTGAAACATAGAAGACTGGTTCTGCTCAGCGTTTGCGTCGCCGTGCTCGCGGTCATCGCCGGGGTGCTTGCAGCGTCCCTCGGGTCGGCCTCCGCCGAAACCGCCGGGGCCGACACCATTATCGGTCGCAACCTGGAAGCTCAGGGCATCAAGGCAACCAGCGTGGGTCTGCAAGAGGGCGGCCTCGAGGTCACGCTCTCCAGCAGAAAGGGCGGCGCTCCAGAGGACACTTGGGCACGAACCGTGATTCATCGGGAGGCGGCGTTCGTAGCGGCCTCCGGTGATCCCGGGGCCACGCAACTGGGGATCACCATTCTTGACGAACAGGGCAATGTCATATACCGCTACGAAGGGCCTATTGAGCCGCGGGCGCGACCATCTGCCAAGAACAACCCGCTAGACGGCCTTGTGGGGATTGAAACTGATCTTTCGGCACAGGCGCAGAAGCTGGGAGTCGTTCTAGGGAGCCTTTCTCTCGATGCAGATGCAAGTCAGGGGCTCGTAGTCGACGCAAGCGCCAGTGTGACTGCGTCCCCGGGGGAGGAGAGAGACCTGCAGATACAGTGGGCAACAGTGGGCCTCCTCGGCGAGTTAAGAGACTACTGCGAAGGGGCAGGCAGACTTGACGTGGATCTCTATCGACTGACAGTCGACGATGGTAACGGAAACGTCCTAGTGAGCTACGTCGTAGACCCGCGAACGAGGAGTGTGCGGGCCTGGATGGCTTCCGGCGTGACGCCCGTCTGGAGCCAAAGCCAGCCGGCCGGTTTGCCGGGCGGCCCTGTAGCCGCTCCCTAACTCTACACATCCGGGCGGGGTTGGCGCCACCCGCCGCCTCGCCCGGGTGCTCCCTCCATGGGCTTCTTGTCTGTCGTCCGACTGCGGCGAGACGGAGCTTGCCTTCTCCCGGAGCTCGTCGGCATGGCGGACACGTGTGTGAATGCGGCCGGAAGTGCGAACCAAGAGACGCTGCCTCCGGCCGTGTTCGGGGCGGACGTGAATACAACCAAAGGTGGAACGTCGGTCCGCCCTCGAGGCCACGCAAGGATGGCGGGGTCTCGTGGCGCGAAGGCCGGCCGTGCCGCCACGTGCGCTAAACCCGAACACCTCCCCGGCCGATACCTGTCATGAGGCATTACCACCCGATACCGACCATTTGACCGCGGCGGGCCATCCGGCGCAGAGAGAGACAGATGCATCGTGAGCAACGGCACGAACAGCGAGACGCCCCGCACCCTCGTTCCCCAGATCTTCTGCCGCTCGTGCGCCTCGCCCCTCGTGCAGGCCGCTGACTGGTCGCAGGAAGACGAGTCCCGGTGGAAAGTCCGGCTGTGGTGCCCAGAATGCGGGTTCGAGCAGACGGCTATTCTCGACCGGCCTCAGGTGACCCACCTGTCGTTTGCCATCGAGGAGGGGTTCGCCTGCTTGCTGGAGGCGCTGACCGAGTTGGGCGCTTCGTTCTCAGCAGATAGCGGCCTGGATCTTGTAAAGAAAGCCCGGTCTGAGCGCATCGAACCCGGCGGCTACTGAGCCGGCGTCCGTTCGCGATCCGGGGCCGGCGCCCTGCTCTACAGCCGGCGCCCCGCTCGAGAGCCAGCGCCCCGCGCTATCCTAGACGGAGCACACCTGCCGCCCCGGCCTGCCGCCAAGGAGCCCCGCCATGGAGATGGAAGTCTACTTCCCAGGAAACCAGAAGGTCCACGCCCGCTACAAGGGGTTCGTGGTCGAGACCGACCAGCCAACCGGGGGCGGCGGTGATAACACGGCACCCAGCCCCTTCGATCTCTTCTTGATCTCGATAGGGACCTGTGCAGGATTCTTCGCGTTGAGCTTCCTGCAGAAGCGCGATATCCCCACGGAAGGAGCCGGGCTCGTCCTCCGCAGCGAACGCGATCCCGAGTCGCACCTCGTAACGAACATATCGCTGGAAATAAGACTGCCCGCCGGCTTTCCCGAGAAGTATCGCGATGCCGTGATCCGAACGGTGGAGCAGTGCACGGTCAAGCGGCACCTGGACCATCCGCCGGCCTTCGAGACTTACACGACCATAGGCTGAGTCCGCGGCGGTCTTGCGGCGGTCTTCCGGCGGGACCGTGGCCGACGTGGTCAGCGCCCTTCCCAGCCAATCAGATCGGGTGCATCGTGCCGGCGGGAGAGACGTACGAGCGCATCCTTGTACTTCGAATGCCGCAGCCCGACGATCTCGGCCACCATTTGCAGGAAGCGCCAGAGATCGACGGTGATCGCGTCGGACGTGGAATCGAGAAAGACCTCTCCGCCAGCTATGTCTGCGCCTTCTTGCTGCCTGACTGCGTGGAACACGGTCTTGCTGAGGATCATGTCCACGGAAAGATCCATGCCTTGCTCGTCCAAACTCTTGATGACGTCGCCCCCGTCGGAGATACGGACCGGCCTCACGAGGGAGGTGCCGGATGCCGCTTCTGAAACCGGCTCCGGACCGGGCTCCGGACCGGGCGTCAACAGAACCCTCACCGGCCCCCGACGTCCGGGATACTGAAAAGGGGTCTCAACCCGCAGGCGTTCCCCAGCCGCTAAGCGCGCGCGCAACCGAGGGTCGCCGGCCAGGAGGCGGACGAGGTCTGAACGGCCTAGGTCGTGGATCTCAGCAACCACGCTGCCACTGCCCTAAGATGCCGCGGGCGGCGCGACGTCGTCGTCTCGGAGCGGGTCGGTCGCACTATCGGCCGGAGCGTCGGCCGGCCATTGTCCGGCGCCGCTTACCGGCGCAGCGTTGGACTCAGGCGTGTCGCCGCCAGGATCGCCGGAGGCGGGAGTCGCCGTCGCTCCCTGAGCCTCGGCCGCCGCCCCGCCCTGAGCTTTGGCCGCAGCCTCGGCGCGGGCCTGCAGGAGTTGGTCTTCTAGACGGGAGAGATCATCAAGGATCTTCTGGCGCAGCGCTTGGTCCACCTCGCGGCCTCGATAGAAATCGAACACAAAATACCCGAGCTTCTTGGCCAAGCCATCCATTTGCATCTCTATCTGCAGCTCGCCGACCTTAGCCTTCCCTTTGTCGAAGGCCTTCTCCGCCTCTTTTGCAGCCCGCTCGGCTCCCGCGGTGAGTTTGTCCATGAACCCCATGAGCGCACCTTCCCAGTGTTCGGCCGACCGGATAACCGGAGCGGCGCTTGGATCGAGCTATTGGTTCATTGTTCCCAATCTAACGATTTGCAGTCGACCCCGTGCAGATCAGGAAGCTATCTCCTCAACGCGGTATTCATCTCCTTCAAGATGCACCCGAAAGTCGCCTTGCCAGACGATATCGGGCTTGGGTTCGCCACGCTTGTCAGGAGGATGCACCTGTAAAGTCATCCGAACGCCGTCCCTCAGATAGCCCACCGGGGCGTAGCAGTAGAAGCTGCTCTCGGGATCTTTGTCCCACTGGCGCAAGGAGGCGACCGCCCCGGGCACCTCTGCCGGCACCCCGTCGAGCAGGCATCCGGCTGTTAGGTCCTTGGCCCAGCTTTCCCCTGGCTCTGGCACGACATGAAAGTTGATCTCGGCTCCTACCCAGTTCGCGTTCTCGATGTCGAGAGCGTCCACGAGTCGCTCGATTGTGGGCGTACCCATAACCTTGGCCATCGAAAAGGCCTCCTTTCTTGTTCAGAAGACGATCGTTGCCGCAAATCTACCCAGAACCATCAGCTACTAGGCTCACGCGTCGTCATTGGTCGAACCGCCGGCACCCCATCTCGATGCTATCATTCAGCGAAAGCGCATCACTCTTCCCCTGACCAGAGGAAAGACCTTGTTGGAGACCGTAGTCCCGTTTCGCGCATGGCGCTACGCTCACGCCGCCGGGGAGCTGACCCAGCTGGTTGCGCCACCCTACGACGTCATCGGATCGGAGTTGCAGTCTCGCCTCTACGCGCGCAGCCGGCACAACGTGGTACGCGTGGACCTGGGCATGACCACTCCCAGCGACAACGAGTGCGACGACAGGTACACTCGCGCCGCTGCTCAGCTCGCGCGGTGGAAAGACAGCGGCATCCTGGTGCGCGATGCGGACCCGTCGATCACGTTCGTGGAGGAGAGCTTCGCCGGCCCCGACGGCCAGGCCGGCGTCCGCCACGGTTTCTTGGCTCTAATACGGCTGTGCGACTTTGACGAGGGCGTCGTCTTCCCCCACGAGCAGACCCTCGCCGGACCCAAGGAGGACCGCTACCAGCTCATGACGGCCACGGGGATGAGCCTCAGCCCGGTCTTCCTGCTCTACGACCTGCCGGGCGATGAGATCACCACTGCCTGGAAGAACGGCCCCGGCGCCGAAGCGCCGGCTGTGACGGTGGCCGGTGAGGAGGGCACGGTCACGAAGCTCTGGCCCACCTCCGACCCTGACCTGCTGGAAATGGTGGGGCAGAATCTGGCGGCTGCTCGTTTTCTCATCGCCGACGGCCACCATCGTTATGAGACCGCCTTGCGCTACCAGAAGCACCGGCGGGGGCCGGTGGATGAGAGCTCTCACGCGCGCGTCAAGACCGGCGATAGCGTGTCCGAGCCGCGGCCCTCGGCCTACGCGCGGCCCCTGGCCTACGATTATGCGCTGGCCTACTTCGGCAACATGGCCGATCCGGGGCTGGCCATTTATGCTACCCACCGCCTGATCGCGGGTATCGACCCGGAGGTCGTGGCGGCGCTGCCCCGTTTGCTGGCGCCGGCCTTCACCGTGGAGCGACTGACCACCGCTCCAACGGCTCTGAGCGGACCGGCGGCGGCCGGTGGCGGCGGCGACCCTCGAGCCGCCCAAGCCACTGCCGCTCAGGCCGCCATTGCTGCCTTCCTCGGGGCCAATCCCCGGGGCGCCTTCGGCCTGTGGGGACCGGGCCTCGACGGAGCGTACGGCCTGCTCCTTCACGACCAAGGGGCGGCACAGGCGGCGGCGCCGGGCCACAGCCCCGCCTACCAGGAGCTCGACGTTACCATCCTCCAGAGCCTGGTGTTGGAGAAGATCCTGGGCATCACCGCCGGCGACATGGCAGCGGAAACGCACGTGGCCTTCTTCAAGGACTCCGAAGACGCGTTCGTCCGTTTGGAGGCCGGCGAATTCCAGGCCGGGTTCTTCATGAATCCCACCGGTCTGGACCAGATACGCCGGGTGGCTTTCGGAGGCGAGCGCATGCCCCAGAAAGCCACCTTCTTCTACCCAAAATTGCCGACAGGGCTAGTATTCCACGACCTGAGCGGCGGCATCTGAGCCTCGAGACGAGGAGGAGTTGAGAATGAAGATCGCTTTGATAGGAGCCACAGGTTTTGTGGGCTCGCACATCTTGGAGGAAGCGCTGAGCCGTGCTCACGAAGTGACGGCCATCGTGCGCCGGCCGGACCGGCTGCCCGTGCGCCCGGGTCTCACTGCCAAGAAAGGTGACGCGCTCGAGGAGGACGCGTTGGCGGGCCTGCTTGCCGGTCACGATGCTGTTATCGCGGCATACAATGCCGATAGGGACGCCGCCGACGTCTACGGGACCATAGTGACCGGAGCCAGGGCCATCATCGCCGCCACCAAGAAAGCGGGGGTCAAGCGTCTGTTGGTGGTTGGTGGAGCGGGGAGCTTGGAGATCGCCCCGGGTCAGCAGGTGATCGACCAACCCGATTTTCCGGCGGCGTGGAAGGCGGGCGCGACGGGGACCCGGGAATTCCTCTACCAACTGCGGGAGGAGCCCGACCTCGATTGGACCTTCCTCAGCCCGGCGGCCATGCTGCAGCCGGGCGAGCGCACGGGGAAATTCCGGCTGGGGGCCGACCAGTTGCTCACGGACGCCGAGGGCCAATGCCGGATCTCGCTACAGGACTACGCCGTAGCCATGATCGACGAACTGGAGGAACCGCGGCACATCCGGCGGCGTTTCTGCGTGGCCTACTAGAAGCTCGTTTCAGAATGAAGCCTTGGCCGCCGAGTCCGCGCTGGGCGGTGTGATCCGTCGTCCTCAGTCGCGCCCGTGGCGCTGCTACGAGCACTCCTTGCGTCTTTGCCTCACCCGCGCCGATCGCAACCTGTCGGCGAAGCGTCATTCTGAAACGGGCTCTAGGTCGCTAGGAGTCCGCCCCGACCTCAAGGGGCTCGATGCGCAGAGCGCGACCGTCGGCGCCGATCTCGACCACGACCCCTTCCAGCCACACGTTGCCGGAGGCCACTTCGAAACGCACCGGTAGCTGGGTCAGGAACCGTTCGAGGACGAGTTCCTTCTTCACGCCGATGACAGAATCCCGGGGACCACACATCCCGGCGTCGGTGATGTAGGCGGTACCCCCGGGTAGGATCTGAGCGTCGGCGGTGCGGACATGGGTGTGGGTGCCGATCACCGCGCTTACCCGTCCGTCGAGGTACCAGCCCATGGCCACTTTCTCGCTTGTGGCTTCGGCGTGGAGATCGACGATGATGTTGCGGACGCCGTGGAGCTCTTCGAGAGCCTCACCCACCGCCTCGAAGGGGGAGCGGGCCGGGTACAGGTAGAGATGGCCACTGAGGTTGATCACTCCCAGCCGCCCGGCCGGCATGTCGATCACCGTTACCCCGCGCCCGGGATTGGACCGTAAAAAATTGAAGGGTCGGATGATGCGCGGCTGCTCGTCTAGGTAGCGCAAGGTGTCGCGCTGCTTGTAGACGTGGTTGCCCGTGGTGATCACGTCCACCCCGGCACTGAGCAACGCCTCGGCGTGCACGGGTTTGATGCCTTTGCCGTCGGTGGCGTTCTCGCCGTTAGCGACTATCGCGTCGGCACGATACTGCCGGCGCAGCGCGGGGAGCTTGGCGGCCAGCAGGTCGCGGCCCGGCTTCCCTACCACATCGGCGAAGAATACAACGATCAAGCGGCCCTCCTGCTCTGTGTCGGCGCGCGGGCGGCGCTCCGGCGAGCGCGTGCGCAGTCAGCGGCGCCCCTCTGTGGCGCGGGTCTGCGCGCCCCGGAGAGTGTACCTCACGAGGGCCCGCCTACGGAGCGACGCCTACCGACGACCCGGCCAACCGTCGCCGCTCCGCAGCCCGTGCCGCCGGCTGGTGCCGCCCGCCGGCCCGCGGCTCGTTCACCAACACTCCCCCAGCCAAAACCGGACTTTGGTCTCATGGCTCGCCGTTGGCGGCCCTCCGTAGCCTCGGACCATCGCGTGGCTCATGGGCAAAGGAGGAGACCATGGTCCGATTGTTCTCAAGATGCGGCCTGTTCGGCGGCCTGTCGCCAAGCGGCGGCTCGTCCCGGCCACGCCTCTTCGGGGAGGGGCCGCCCGCAAGTGCAAACCCAGACGCGGGGAGACGCAGGCGCGTTGGCCGGCTCCGGCGCGTGGCGGCGGTGCTCAGCGCGGTGGCGGCCGTCGGCATGTGCGTCGTGGCGGCTTGCTCGCTGTTCGTGCCCGGGTTCGTGCTCGGCGCCGAACCGACGGCGGCGACCGACCCCTCAGGCCCGGCATCCGGTTTTGCACCGCCCGGCGTTGCCCCGCCCCCCAACACGCAGGCCGGAGTTCCTCCGGCGACGGCGCCGAGGGCGACGCCCGAGGGCGCGCTGGCCACCGCCGCCGCGCCGACTCCAATGGCTCCATCGGGTGGCTCTCTGCTCGCCACTCTACCCTGGGGCAGCGGCTACGGCCAGGTGGGTCTAAACGCTCCTGGTGAAGGCCTGGTCCGCGGTCCCGAGGCGCTGGCGGTGGCGCCCGACGGTAGGATCGCCATCCTCGATTCCGTCAACAGGCGGGTGGTCGTGCTGGATGCCGGCGGGGCCTTTATGGCCGCCATTCCGCTCGCGCTGGCCGAGCCCCGCTTCTTGGCGGTCAGCAACGACCGGCTCTACGTCCTCGACTGCGACGCCGACCGCCAGGTGGTCACGCTCGACTGGAGCGGCGCCGGCCAGGGCACCGCGGCGCTCCCTGAGCTAGACGACGTAGTCACCGGTCTCTTCATCACCGATTTCGGACCGTGTGTGGAAGTGGCTCACGAGAGCGTCTTCCTTGTCGAACCGAGCGGGGAGAGTCTGCAGACCGCCGCCACGGGCGCGGGCGCCACGGTCGATCCGCGCGCCCCGTCGAGCGGCCGGATCGGGTCCGTTAGGGCGCGTCTACGCCCGCTCGCCGGGCGGCCGGTGGGAACCGACCTGGGCAGGGCCGCCAAAGTGACCTTCAAACCGGGCAAGAACCCCCAGGTCAGACTCTTCAAGGTGGATGCCAAGAGTCTCCAGGCTGTTCAGACGGCCGACACGAGCCTTGCCTTAGCCCCTGGTCGGGCCGTCGAGCACCTGGTCTCTGTCGACGGCGACGGTAGTGGCGGGGTGATAGTGGGAGCGCGTCTCTTGAGCAAAGGGGCGAAGGCCCCGGGGCAGCCGTCGCTCTGGCTCACCCGGTTGGCACCGGATGCGGGCACCGCCGGCGTGGGCGCCAGCACAAGCCCCGCGGCCCCGGTCGGCCCAACGGACACCATTGTCCTCTGCGACTCGTCCTTCGCTTATCTGGGACAGCCCTACGTGGTCGCGCCCGACGGCCGCGTCTACCAGCCGGTGGCCGACGAGACCGGTTACAGCATCCTTGTGCACAGCTTCGCTTCCCCAAGAGCCGCTGCTGGTTGGGAGGTTGGACGATGAGACCACACGCGACCAGAGCGGCCGCCCTCACCGGATGTCTCTCCGTAGCGCTGGCGGCCGCCGGTCTGGCCCTCGGCCCCGCAGTGCCCGCCGCCCAAGCAGGTATCCCCAGCATGACCAGGGCGGAGATCATCGCCCGGGCCGAGTCAGGCATCGGCACCTCGTATACGTGGGGAAGGGAGAGTTGGACGCCCAACCTCGGCGGAGGCGCCGGTCCCGATTGCTCCGGGTTCGCCCTAAAGTGCTGGGAAGTGCCCAAGACCTTGCTGTACCAAGAGGAAGATGGGGAGAATGCCTCGATCTCCCCCCGCTATACCACCTACGAGTTCTTCAATTGCCTGGGACCGTGGTCCCGGCTGAGCGACCGCTCCCTGCTCCGCGAAGGGGACGCGCTGGTCAAGAACGACGGCAGCTCCGGGCACGTGGTGATCTATGCCGGCGGCGATGGGTGGAACTCGCCCATCATCTACGAAGCCCCCGGCACCGGCATGACCGTACGTCGGGTGAATCGATATCTGGGTACGGAATACGAGCCACGGCGAAGGAGCTCCCTGATCGAGAGCGGGATCATTCTTGACAATCCCTCGGCCAAGAGCACCGGGGGGAACGATGTCGGTGGAAACTGGACCCGCTCCACCAGCACACCGGGATGGTACGGCGACAACTATCAGGTATGCGCTGCCACGACCGCCACGAGCTGGGCCCGCTGGACGCCCCGGCTGCCCTCGTCCGACTACTACAACGTCTATCTACGCTGGACCAGTGCCGGTAACCGGGCCTCGGGGGCCCAGGTGAACGTCAACACACCCGGCGGACAGTACAAGCGCTACATCAACCAGAGGTTGAACGGGGGAGCGTGGTTCTCGCTCGGCCGCTACTACTTCGCCGCCGGGTACGGCACCGGGACGGGGAGCATCAGCCTCTTTGCCACCGGAGCCGACGGCTACGTGGTGGCCGACGCGGTCATGTTCATGCCCACGCAATAGGGAACGGACGACCCGGCCGCAGGGACTCGCCCCTCACTGGAGGGACCCTGCGGCCGACCGGTATCACCCTTACGGAGGTGAAGCGCCCGGCGAGCGCCGGGGACGGCGTTCAGGAGTACAATGGGGCTGCCGGTCCTCCCACCTCCGAGGTCATTACGTGGACGAGATTATCTTCGTAGTCGAGGAAGCGCCAGAAGGCGGGTATTCGGCACGCGCGCTGGGCGTGTCCATCTTCGCAGAGGCAGACGACCTCGAGACCCTGCAGACTGAGTTGCGCGACGCGGTGCTTTGCCATTATGAAGATCATGCCGACCGTCCTCGGGTTATCCGACTCCATCTCGTACGGGATCGACTGCTCGCTGTATGAGGCTCCCGCGGGACCTCCGGGGATGACCTTGCTCACGTCCTCGCAGCCTTGGGCTACGCGGCGACGCGCCAGACCGGCAGCCACATGCGGCTGACCACCCAAGAGCGAGGCGAGCACCACATAACCATCCCACGACACGATGCGCTCCGCGTGGGTACGGTTGCGGCGGTCCTCGGCGACGTCGGCGATCACTTCGACCTGTCGCGGGAAGCCATCGTCGAACGACTCTTTGCCCGCTGACGAGTCTTATAGCACCGAGGTGGTTGCACGTTGCTCCGCGGCGGCGCGCCACCGGGCGCGACCGCGCGCCAAGCGCCGTGACACCGCGACGGGCTCGCCGAGGGTAACCACCGTAGCCCCCTCGCAGGTCCGGGGGGAGAGTGGGCCTTG